>JABAHP010000289.1_pt1 | contig 21045 bp, 29 predicted proteins | sample 7062081 | NCBI WGS metagenome assembly JABAHP01 (sample SAMN14534357, study PRJNA622989) | marine sediment metagenome | biome: marine biome [ENVO:00000428]; feature: marine pelagic biome [ENVO:01000023]; material: deep marine sediment [ENVO:00002113] | place: India: Gulf of Kutch | collected...
CTTCCGGTACCGCCTGTGCGAGCGTTGCGCCAGAACCGTAAAGGCCTTGCTTCTGCGCCATCTTTGCTTGGTGTTGCGCCGCTTTAATTTTCCCCTGCTCAATAACCGCCTGCAATAAATCCGGGTTTTGCGCTCGGCTCGCTGGTTGAAAAGACATTGCCATTTTTTATTCCCCCGTAAGGTAACCGGCCACGGTATTACCGCCGCCACTTGATTCTGTTTGGCCACCAGACGATGGTGGCCCACCTTGCACCATTTGCCCTTGCAGCAAGCGGTCAACTTCACTCAAATTAAAGTCTCGTCTGTATAGGTCTTCCATGATTTGTTGCTGTCTTAAGGCATTAGCAATTTGATTCGCTTGCGCACCTTGCCCAAACCGCTGGCCTTGTAATTGCGCATTAAGTTCCGCTGCGCTTAGACCTTGGCCAAATGATAATTGCGATTCCTGGCGCCCTTCACCCACAGCGCCTAATCGTGCCATTTCGTAAGCATCGTTACGCTCACGTCCAAAATTGGCCATCGCCGCGTCATACGCTTGATCGCCTGGGCGCAAACCTTTGTTGCGTAAATCCGTTTCCAAACTCGCCTGGCGTGATTCAAATTGTGGGTCAAGCCGTTGGGTGGCGCGCTGGTATGCGGCATCTTCTGCCGCTTGTCTGCCACCCATAATGTCGTAATCAAAATCTTGCGGCCCGGCTTCCGGGTTAAATCCAATCACGTCACCATACTGATCAAAATTCATGGGGTTCTGGTAGNNGCGCCATTGCGCCACTGGCTAATTCAGAGCGCCCTGCTTGTACACCTAATTGCGCATCCAAACTTTGTTGCAGCATCGGGTTGAGTGTTTCCACTTGATCCCAAACCGTTTGGTAAGAACCGGTTACCGGGTTCCATTCTTGTGAGGATTGCCATTCAGTACTGCCCCAAGGGTTGTATTGGTTAGGCCGGTTAGCGGCGGTTTGTGCCTCATTTAACAAGAAGGCCTGCTCGCCTGTTTCTCGCGCTGCGCCTACTGTATCGGGCGCACTCGGCGAACTCTTACCCATCACTCATTCCCCCGCGTAATGCCGCTGCCTGTGCCCGTTGTTTCGATAGGCCTGGCGACGCTTTATAAATATTTTCTTGTCCGGGCATAGTTACCATGTTGTTTGGGCCGCCCATGTTTGGCGCTACACCGCCGCCCGGTGGTTTAACCGGTGCTGGCTGTCCACCCATCCCCGCAAAATCAGAGAATCCTAGCTGTGCCGCTTTTGCTGCAAAGGGGTTTTGCCCAGTCATCGGTAAGCTATCGCGCGATGAATAATTGGGGTTAGTCATGCGCTGGCTATCCATAACGAATGGGCTATTTAAAGCGTCTTGATAGTCGGCGGCAAATTCTGGATTATTAGTCAGGGTGTCGCTAAACTTTGATTGTACCGAAGCCACCAAATTGCCCAGCTGCTCATCAGACATACCTTGTGCCCACGGCATATCGCGCAGGTTATCTATATAAGCCTCTTGACCACCATTAATTCCAGTGCCTGGTTCAGGGGTTAATGTGCGCCCCATTGAGGATCTGCCGCGCTTAATTTCCATCGCTCTATCAATCATCCGTCCAACGTTCATTACGCAACCCTCCTCATTTTCACATTATCCCAATTCAGGGCGTCGTCTCTGTGTAGTTGAAATACAATCATATCTACCCCTTTGGCGTAAGCATCCGGCATCGTCATTTGCTCAACCCAACCCCAACGCCTACAAATGCGTAACGATCTTTCGTTGTTTTCAGCCACAATTGCGTACAGATATTCCAGTTGTAAATTGTTAAATGCGTAGTCGGCAATTTCGTCTAAAAAGCCATGTTTAATTAATAGTGAAGTATCCATTATTAATGTCAGCTGCGCGCTGTTCGCCATGACATTATCAAAAATTGCCGCGCCAACCGTTTTGTTTTTATCGCTATCAATTGCCATGATGCCGTGGGTGTCTTCTACCCGTTTCATCGGCACCTTGCTTTGCACCCAGCCCCAATCATAAGGGCCATTAAATTTACGAAACTCAATTTTCATAAAGGCGCCCCCGTATCCCAAACAACGTCCCAATTAATGAGCGTGGTTTCTGCACGTGTCTGCCCAGCCATCGCAATCGCAATATAGCGGCCCAATCCCCAGCCACCGCGAACAGAATTAAATCCCGTGGGTATATCCGTTCCCCATAGTGCGACGTCCCACGTACTCACGTCCCAAAAAGCCACCGTTGGGTCGGCTAGGATGCTGGTGTCTTGAGCCTCAGCAATATCGTAGTCGTAGCGAAATTTAACTGTGTAGCTTGGCGCATCCTGAGAAACAAACTGTGGACGCGCATATTTTGCGCGCTTAAATTGCGCTGGCTCCCCGTAGTCTTGGAAGGTCGTTAAAATACTAAAGCGTACTGGTGATCCATTTTCTTCCATTGCCGGTGGTGTGATTTTTACATCATCCAATAATGTGTCCATCACCATCACGCGGTTATCTTCGGTGCCAAAGTACAACTTGCCGTTCCATTCATCAAAAGAAAGCATTGGCACGTCGCGCCAGATCCCCCAGCCGTTTACAGTCGTGCTGCGAGCATATTGGATATAGCGGGAATTTGTTTGCAGTGGCGAATTAATTAATACCTGCCCAAGCGCTGGAATATAGCTCACCTGCCACCCGTCATCGTTACGCAATTTTTCCATCGCATTACGAATAATAATGGCGATTTTTGCCGCCTCGGTTTGGGCGTTAACGTTCTTGCCATCCACACCCCGAACGGTCTCATCCATCGAGGTTAAACCGTAAATGGAAAGCAGCTGGAGGTCGCCCCCCTCCTGGGTGCCAAAACGGCTACCTTTGGGTAAGGCACCTATAAACCATTGTCCTTGCTGGCTCCATTTGTCGGCGTCGCCAGGGTCTGTACCTTGGTACAGTAAAACATCGCCAGCTCGACTAACGGCCACAAGATAATCATCAACACCAGAGCCGCCATCAATAGTCCAGCTAAATAAACCCGCCAAATTAGCGCCATGCTTAAACTTAGAGCCGAATACAAATTCCGTAGCCCCCCCGGCGATATTACCCTGTGGTAAATACCATGCCGATGTACTATCACGTTCAATTAACCAAAGCTGGTCTTTGTGCGTCATAACAAAGTTGACGTCTTCTACTACTGGCCCCGTGATGTCGCTAACACGCTCCCACATGTCGGTGCTTTCGCGGTACTGGAATAAACCGTTAATAGAATCGGCGTAATAAAGTATTTCCTCGCCGGCGTCAGACGTGAAATAACTGTAAACACCGCGACCAGCATTGGATGACGTATCACCGCCGTTCGGCGCTACGCTAAAATCCAACACCAATGTGGGTACAGCTTCATTCTCGGTGACGTTCCAGATCCCCTCATTAGTCACCGCAAATAATCGGTCATTGCTAGCGTCATCATCGGCACCACCAAACGGGATAATGGTTGTTACACCACCGCCAGAAACATTCTCTAGCTCAATAGCCCACTCACGATAACCAGGACGCACGCGCAAGCCGTACTCGTTAGGAAGCAAATTAAAAGCATAGATACAATGTAAGGGGTCACCACCTGCCAGAATTGTGCGAGCATCAATTCCCAAAACAGGTGCAGGTACCATGTTGGCCTTGCTAACCTGGGGCGAAGGCCTGCCAATTGATCCCATCGCACGTCTAATAGCCATAGTTTGTATCGGGTACGTTCCGCCACATATCAATATATGGGAAGCCGCGACGGCCCCCCGCGTATAACACTTCCGCGCCTTTATCCAAACCAGTCAAAAAGCTAAATTGCTGGTTAAAGTCAGCTTGGGCTTTGGCGCTATCAAAACCCTTGGCTTCCAGAAATTTAACCTTTACATAACGACTAATCAGCGTCTTATCGTATTGCGGCTGGTCGGTCGCTTTGGAAACCTTATCCACATAGGTGTCGCCCTCTACATCATAAACCCAATTTTTATTCACATATTCATAGTGAATGTCTAAGCCTTCAGGCGGTGGTTGTGGAAAAAGCTTAAACTGCCCTTCGTTAAGACGAAATGAGGCGTAAATGGTGGAGGTCACCAAATCACGCCCTAATAAGTACTGCCAATCTTGTGCTGATAATGGCCCAAATAGGGGTACGTTCTGGCTACGCTCCCACCCCGTCTGATCAATCATGTACAGGAAGTCATCAGGCAAGGGGTAATTGCCTGTGTCTCCGACCATCGTAGTGATCTGAGCCTCTTTAATTAACAGCTCCCACGGGTACGCAATGGCCAGTTCTTCACCAGCAGTGTTAAGCAAATAGCGCATCTGCACGAACGACGCATCAGTCGATGAATAGGCGTCTGTGACCGGCTCAATGCCGACCTCAGCCGCCACTCGATTCAAAATGTCATTGGCATTGGTAACCGTGGTAATCGGCATAATTATTCACCCACTGCCTGCTCGGCGGCTCTCACGGCACGCTGGGCAGTCCGTTTTTTCTGGTTGGCGTTGCCTTCCAGTCGGTCTGGCGTTTCAAGCGTTTTCAGCAATTCCGTCATGGTGCTTTTAAGTTCTTGTACCTCTTCTTCAAGCTTGCGGTTTTTCTCGCTCAACTCAAAAATCGGTTTATTCGCCTTAGTTGCTTCCAAGAAATCAATTGCTTGCTGCTTGAGTTTGTACAGCCCCATAAAGTTGCCGACTTGGGAGTCAGCCATATTGGCCAGCTGCTCAACAGTCTTCACATGGAAATAGGCCAGCTCCTCAGCGCGCGAGCGTGAGCACGGTGGCCATTCCGTTAACGGCGTGCCTACGTCCACATCATTTTCAGTGCGGTTTTTAAACGCGCGGTAGTGATCAGGGAAGCGTTGTTTATCCCGCTTGGTAGCAGGCCTGCATGCTCCCGAATTTTTATTGCCCGGAATTTTAATGTCGATGTACTCAACATCTTTAAATATTGGGCGCCCCTCTTCTAAGCTGCGCTCTTTGTCTTCGCGGGGCTTAATAAAAAACTTCACCAGCAGACTTTTGTCATGCTCTGAAGTCTGCGACATATTAAAATCATCCACACCAAGTGAAGGTAAGCTCATATTGTTGCCTCTTACGTGTTAGGGTTTCGTAAATTACGCAACAGGAATTACGCCCCAGCATGCCTCACCAGCGGGTACATCTGCGCCGGTTTTATTGACTGCACCTGTGGTCGCATCCAATACTGCGTCGGGCGCCGTTAATGCGTCGGCCTCAACAAAAGCCACGTTGTCATTAATGTCAGCACCTTGAACGACACTTAACACATCTTCTGTCTGTCCGATATGCTGAGAATTGCGTGCCGCTGTATCGTATTCTCGCGGCCAATCCTGCTCTTTGGGGTCATAGTTCCCAGTATTAATGCCAATGCCTGGCGCGCAAGATCCGGCTTTGTTAGCACCGTCAGCCCAGTCGGCCAAAGGTACCTCGCCACTACGCACTAATGTTGTGGATAATTCATAAGTTGGTAAATTTGCAGTTGCCATATCTAGGCCCTCAGTTAGTTTTGTAAAACAGTTGATTCAGTGATAAGCATTTGTGCGCTCGGCGCGGTGCCCCAGCCAAGCGTGGTAACAAAAGGGAAAACCCCACCATCGTCAGAACCAGTCGAATCTCGGTAAAATTCAATGGTAATCACATCACCAATTTCAGCCGCTGCTGAACCCTCAAATGTGCCTGTTTTTACATCGGCGCTCTGATCAATGGTTGTATAAACGGGATTCCCAACTTGAAAACCATTAACCAAAAATCGGACGACTAAGCGTGCGGCCCCCATATTTCCAGAGCGCCCCCATTGGACGCGAAGCAGGAAGTTGTAATTACCAGGCGTTACACAAGTGATGTTCCCAAGTGCGTCCAGATCCCAATGGGCGGTAGTTTGCGGCGCACCAAATTTCAATTGAATAGGCGTATCCACGGCAGCGGGTTCTTGAGTCGTCATATCGCCAGCTAGCAATACCGTAGTGGTTAAAATTTCAAAGCTGGTGGCGTCACCACTGGCGCCTGTTTCTACAGGTAGTAGCCCGTTATCCCCTAACCCAATGCCATAATTCACATCGAATAAGGGCGCTGCCGCATCGCCATTTGATCCAAATAACTTCGTCATGTTGTAGCTATCCCCCATTTGGTGGTGAGATATTCAACGACATCGGCAAGCTCTTCATCGCTTAAAGCGTCGTCATAAATAAGTGTTTCGTAATGTGTGCCCACAAACTCAGAATCAAAACCCGGTTGTGTAGTCACCCCTAAGCTTGATACCTCAAATTGTGCTGAATACGTTGTGCCTGTGTCAGTTACCACTGCCTGTCCATTCGCGTGCAAGGCTACATAAGCAGACTCATTGTCGTTTCGATAAACACATAAATGCGGTACACCCTCTAGTGAGCTTTCCGCTTGTATTGTTATGTCACGGTCTGAATTGACCGCCGAAAACGTAATGTCCTGTGCGCCTTGGTAAAAAATGCCGTTAACACTCAACCCACTGTTTAAGCATGCCGTGCGGTCTACCGTGTTGGTATCACGTCTGCACACATTAATAATTGTCCAACTGCTACCACCCACAAGTCGCGGCATATCCAGTGAAATGGATGAATCACTAGGAAAGTCGAGTACGTTTCTTCCCGACTCAATTTCACGCGTGAGCGTCGAGGCACCACCGTGCGCAATCAATTTGTAATTAGGCCCAAGGTTGCCAATATTTGCGTATTGGATCGTTAAGCCAGTACCCGTTAACCCGTTTTCATTCCACCCTAAATTTAAATTGGCTACCGTTCCTGTGTACGGGTTGATTATAGGATCTGGCGCATCAATTAATAATTCAGCTGGAGGCGGCGAGTCATCAATCACAATTAATGGGAAGCCCACGCCCTGCGTAATGTAACCAATCGCGTTATTTGCAGAGTCTGTGCTGCCGTAAACTTTTGTCATAACGCTATCTCATAGTAAGCACTGCTAGTGCCGTCACTCGGCAAAACAGTGGGCGCGGTTACAGAGCTAAACGTTGTACCGCTGATATCAAATATTTTGCCGTTCGAGAACAACACTTGGTCACTCGCAGACGAATAAGCCAACCACTGCACCTCACCACTATTGGCTGGCCAATCAACGGGATAGCCAACAGGATCAATAAGCACATGGTTGGACGCCAACGGGCCTAAAACCTCATAGGCGCTCACATCGCTATCGGTTATCACAATCAATAAAGTGCCATCTGGCGAATAACGCCCGGCGCGCCCTGAATCTGTAAGCGCTAGCGAACCGAGTGTTGACCAGGATGAACCGCCCCCGCTTAAAATAATGTTGTAGGGCGAATCTTCAAACGGTACGAACACGTTGCGTGAGGCGGGTTGGAAAGATGGCCGCCCAGCATCACTACCTACTGTGCTTGTAACGTTTCTACTACCAGTCGCATTTGTGTTTCTAGCGCGCGTATAAGTTGCACTACCGGCGTCCATAATTAATTCGGCACCGGTATCTGCTCGAACATCAAAGCCTCTTGCGGGTGATCCTGGGGAGTTTTCATTAACCGCTCCCTCTTCAATACCTGTGTTCCAGTTGTACCCCAACGCAAACCGCTCGTTAGTTTCTGTTTGCACCCAAACGCGTGAGAAATTTTCATCAAAGCGAATATCAACCACCGTATCAGTTGGCAATCTCGCACCGCTTATAGGGATCTCAGTGCCCGTTTCATCGAATAAACGAAACCAAGGGCTAACACTCATACCGTAAGCAAATCGCGTCTTGGCGACATTCCCTGCAATAGAAGTGACTGGCCCCTCTNNACACTCAAAAAATCAGTGCTTGAATTCCAAGGCAAAACGGACGTGTCATAACCAATCAAATATGGGGCAGAGGATGACGAAACCACAGCCCCAATGGGTATTGCTGGTGGCGTTATCTCAGCCTCAATATCCAGCAAATCATGTCCAATACCAACTGTCACTTTACCAATGGAATCCAACGCCTCTTCTATGCTGCCATACACCTTAATCATACTGGTGCCGCTCTAATATTTAAGTGTGGGCTTTTGCCCTGCACATAGTTTGCACTGTAAAGCCCTGGCAGCGTTGTTCGTTCTGTTGCGCGGGTTAAAATGCAATCGTCGNNATATGCGTGCGACATCGGTACTTTGGCCCCAGCTGTATAATTTCCGCCCGTGACAACTCGCTCCCCAAGTTATCATCGACCTTAAAAACTTCAGTGTCATCAATAAGCAGCTTTACTTCTTCAGGGATAAGCGCGCCACCAGTTCGCAAATACTGAGCGTTTTTTTGCACAATGCGCACAAAAGGCTCTCGCGCCAAGAAACCGCCCAATGTCTCATTGATAATCACATCGTATTCACCAGCCTGCTCATCTATCTCGCACGCATCACCCAATATGTAGCGCAATGTATGGTTATATTCAGCGCCATAAAACCGCATTAAATTTTTCAGGTTGTTAAGCGAAGATCCGTTAATTTCCACAAAGGTGACATCTAGCCCCTCTTCTCGTATCAAAGCAGGCAACAAAAGAAAAGCGAAGGGGCCGCACCCTATATATAGAATTCTTCGCCCTTTTTCAGTTATTGCTCGATCAACCGCCTCGATGAATGCCGCTGTTCTATTAAAATCCATTACGCAATGTTCAACGACGTGCCCAACAGAAATAGCTACACCATTCGATGTATAGATAGGCTGCATGTTTTTATCATCAAAATAGCAGTCACGGGATCGATCAAGACAATCTTTTAACAACCCCTCGATTCTTTTAGGCGTCATCATGTTGTGCTTATATTCGCCCCCAATGCTATGACTTTCCAAGCCCCGCCAGATCTTCCGGCAAAGCACGGGCTACCCGCATCGCCATCAGTGACATAAATAATAGCGCCATCTGCCACGCTGGGCGCAGTCGCCACAGTGTATGTAGGAACACTGAATGGGAGTAGTGAAACATTTCTATCGAAATCAAAAATGAATGACTGAGATCCATCAACAATCACTGATATGCCACCAGGGTTTCGTCCCCCGTCAGCGNNAGTGTTGTTTCGTTGGCGAAGTTTAATGTCGGCACGTTAAACAATTGCGTGCCATCTAACGACAGAACGCCGCCAGTAGATATTTCTGTATCATCCAGAACGGTAGAGCCAGTGAAGGTTTTATTCCCCGCTATGCTCTCATCACCCGTTTTTAGCACTGCATTGGTATCAACATAGTTTTTAGTCGCCGCATCTTGCGCAGAGGTAGGATCTGCAACCGAATTAATCTGGTTTGAACTTAAGCTTAAGCTTGTGAACGAAATATTACCGGTATCTGCAACCGTGAATCGTTGGGCGCTGTTAGAAATGAACGATAGTCCGCCTGGGTTCCGTCCGCCATCGGCAAACCCAATCCCACACGTCGCGTCAGACGAGAAATCAATCGTTGGAACAGTGGCGAGCTGAGTGCCATCAACCGTTAAGACGGCGCCCGTGGTGACTTCAGTCGCGGCAAGTATAGTAGAGCCAGTAAAAGTCTTATCCCCGGCAATACTCTCGTTCCCGGTGTTTTGCACAGCGCCATTGATCAGCGCAATTTGTGCAGCCGTTACAAATTTATTAGTGGTTGCCGCATCATCAATATCGTCGGCATCTAAAACAACAGCGCCGCTTTGTGCGTTAACACTTTGCACAGGCGCGCCAGCAGAATCAATGTAGCCTGCATCATTAGCCAGCAAGCTAATATTGTCGCCTGAATTTATTGTGTTTACTTCAGCGCCAGCTTGAATACCTGCAAGCTTATCGATTTCGGCTTGTGTCGTGTATTTGTTAGTTGTTGCCGCATCGCTAATATCGTCAGCATCAAGAACAACATCACCGGTTTGGCCGTTTACACTGGTGACATCAGCCCCGCCACTGCCTGCGTTATCGACAGGGCGTAGGGGTTTTCCAATTCCCTCTGTTATTGAAAATAGCTCATCAGCAACTGCGCTTGTTGAACCTAAAATTTTAGTCATTTAGCACCTCAACAATGGTTAATCAGCGCAGTAAGAAAAAGGGGCACGAGGCCCCTTTAATTATTAGCCATTCATATCGAAACGACCTTGGAACTGTCTACCAGAAGTCGTTAAATTACCGGCCCAAGCGAGGATCTGTACTTCCGCGTCTTGGTTTGTTGAATAACGACGATTAGGCGATAACGGCACCATGTTTCGCGCACTATGTGGACGATAATGAATGTAGTTACAGTTAAGGAAATAAGCCGTACCAGCGGGTGCGCCCGTTGCTCCCGTTACGTCGCCGTTATAAATACCACCATCAAGTACAACGTCAGCATCCATGAATTTAACGGACATAAAACCAGCGTCAGCGGTGTTCGTATTGGTGAAGCGTTGTTGCGCTTGCAGCGAGGCAATATAGGTTTCCCATGCAACGTTATCGACCATGATTAAATCAGGACGATCTGCACCACGTACCAGTTGTGCCCACAAACCATTCCAAAAACCTTGAATGGTTGCAGCGGTTACCGCGGCAGCGGTTTGGTCACTTACGGCGTTTTGCCAAAAGGTGAACGTCGCACCATCAATGCCACCATAGGGTGCAGCTGTAGGATCGAGCGGAACAGCGGCGTTAAGGCCGTCAATCTCTTTACCGCCAAACCCGGTACCGTCTGAATAAATGCCAGCCGTAATTAAGTTAGCCAAAGTCGATTCGGCCACTTCCAAGCGCGATTGCATCAAGTCGATCATGCGCTCTTTACCGCTGTTCTGGAGCATTTCTAGGCCAGACATTACAACGGGCACGGCAGCCTGTTTAATATCGTATTCAGCGGCAGAAATAACGTCAGAAACACCTACTGGCAAAAGGTCATAGCCGCTGTAGTAACCCGCGTTGGAGTTTTCAGCGAAGCTCAATTCTTGAAGAATTTTATGTCCGCCCGAAAAAGGGCGAATTTTGCCTTTTTTGCTCAATCGCTGGAGTACAGCGTTGTTATTGGTGACGTTGTCGGCGATTTGGCGGGTGCGACTTTCAATGGTAGTCGCAAGAATGTCGCTATAGTTGGGGTTGGCAAAAGCCATGAGTCAGCCCTCATAAAATGTTGAGTAATAAAAAGGTTTTTCGACGGCTGCATAACGCTGGGTCGTCTTTCTATTTGCTCAACACCTGTACAAGGACTGGGGTGTTGTTTGTGGGGTTATCGCTGCCAAGGGCTGGGCGATAGTTGAACGATAAATAATCAGTAATTAAAAATCAACCAAACGAAATAAAGGCACCTAAACGGCGCCCTCTATCTCATTCCAAATATCGCTAATTTGGCTGCGCATATCCATTTTGCTTCGGTCGGCATTCCCATTGCCGCCGCGCTCACCACGAATACTCGCAGCGGCAGCACGTTTCTGTTGCGTTACGTGGTTGGTGTTCATCGTGGTCTGTTGTTGCTTGCGCGCAGCAATGACTTTGCTCACTTCCGGGTGAATCTGACACGCAATGTCATAGGCCTGTTGTAATTCCATCGCCACGTTGTTTTTCGCCGCGTTATCTAAAATCTCGGCAACCTGCATACGCACGTCCGGCAAAAACTCGGCATTCTTTGAAAACTCTTCGATGGTCTGGTGAGCATTCGCCTGTTCTTGCTGCATCGCATATTGCTGTGCTTGCTGCTGTTGCTGCATAAATTGGTTGTAGGGAGCGAGCTGCTCTTGAATCAAGCGCTGAATATCCGGTTGCACGGCTTGTTGTGAGTTCGTGTCACCACCTTGGTGTCCGCCAGATGCCAACATATTATCGAGCGCCTGCACGTCCACGCCGTAATTCTTAATCAGGGTGGCCACGGTGTACGCTTTTTCTTGAGCGGTTCCCGAACGCAAACGGTTTTCGGTGGCTAATAATGTACTCACCGCATCGAGTGGATTCTGTACCCCCTGAGCAATCAACGCATCCTTATAAGGGGCTAAGGTTTCGTTTAATTGGCGAGCCATATTACGGGCACCAGCGGTTTGCTGGAGCGTCATGGTGATTTCTCGCTCCCGCTTCATCACCTGCTCTTGGGCAGATTTCGGCAAATCCTTCCATGTTTCACGCGCACTGGCAGACCAGCTGGCAGGGGCTTTTACCGGCGCCTCGTTTTTGGCGTCCCGGTCAGTGTCGCTATCTTCGGGGCTTTCACCGGCATCCGTTTTTTGAGGTGTCGGTTCTTCAGGCGAGTTAGGAACTTCTGGTTCGTTCGTTTCACCCAAATTTTCATCTGGTTCGTCCTGTCCTTCAACCTCTGCATTTTCGTGCTCTGCTTGCGCTTCTTCTTCCGGCGCTTCTTCATGTTGTTCAAACGCGGCTTCGAGTGCTTCAGCAACGGATAAATTTTCATCGGTCATGTTCTTGCCTCATGGATAGCGATTGCTCGTTGAATTTCGGCGATGCGTGCTTGCCTCGCCTCTTTGGTTTTACCGCTTAAACTGGCCTCACGTTCTTTAGCTTTGCGCTCGAAATAACCGTCGCCGTAATCGCGTGGGTCTGTAACCCCGTGACGGCGATTATGTTCACGGAGGTGAGAACGGTCAGAAATAACAGAGCCATCAATAGGGCTTGTAAAGGCTTCGATGTCTCCCTGGATATAAGCGCTTGAATTAATATGTCTATCGTATTCATCGCGTGGTATGAGCTTGTTAGTTTTTGGGCACTGAATCCAACTCGGCATAATTGGGCCTCCAAATTTGAATATGTCCGGCATCCCACCCATAAGGCACGCCGTTAACCACTTTTTTCTTTTTCCATAAGCCGCCCCAATCGAGGGCCAAGCACTCATAGTTAAAACCCGTGGCCACCTGCATAAAGGTCGCTGCCACCATCGTTAACGCGGCATGATCCCAGCTCGGCTTGCCATTCACATACGCAAAGAAATCCAGCGCGTAGCCTTTCTGGTGTGGGCTTATCTTGAAGCGCCCATCGCACAGACTTTTCTTTTCGTTGAATAACTTGCGTTGCTCTTCAAGCGTGCGCACGCCACCTAATTTAGGGATTCCAAAATCCAGCGGGGATTTCTCAAGCGCCAAATCGCAAACCTCAATTAAAAAGGGGTGTACGCCTTCCCTATTTTTCAGCGAGTTTTCGCTAAGCCGCCACTTAGGCACCGCCTACACTCCCTGTGGCGCCACCGGTACCAATGGCAGTCGTGCCACCCGTCGGTTTCTTTTTCTTTTTGGTAGCCTTGTTGTAAGCCGCCTCAAAGTCTTTACGCATGGTGTTGCCTTTGGAGGCTTGGTATTCCGCTTCACTGGAGTAATTACTTCTCGGCATCTTCTTTGTCCTCGCTCTCGGTTTGTTTGGCTTCTTTAATCTTGGCGGCACTGCTCGCGGCGATTTCATCAATTTTCAAACCCGTTTTTACAGCTTCTTTTTGTAGCTCTAACTCGGTTTCAATGGCGTCTTTCTGCACTTCAGAGGCGGCTGCCGCTTGTGTCTGTGCAACGTTGGCTTGTGCCTGGGCTTGCTCAACAATTAAGTCGGCTTCGACCTTGGCCTTGGTCTCGGCCAGCGTGGCCTGCATTTCGGCCTCAATCTCAGCCAGCTTGGCCTGGTGCTGCGCCATCGCTGTTTCGATGTCCGCTTGCTTGTCCTGCTCGCGGGTTTGCATATCGGCTTGAGCTTTAGCTTGGATTTTCTGGATCTCAATTTGCGCTTTCATCTGCTCCAACTGCTGCTGCATTTGCATTTGCTGCTGTTGCGGATCTTGCTCTGGCTGCGCGGCTTTTTCTTGGGCCTGTTTAATTGCCCTATCCATAACGCCCTCCACTTCCTGCGCGCCTTTAAAACCAGCCATGCCCCACTGCATCAACTGCAATAGGAATGGCATCATCGATTTGTCTTGTTCAAGCATGGGGGCGGACGACTGGAGGAAGAGTGCGAGGGCTTGTACAAACTCAGTGCGCTCGGCTTTTAATTGCGCGTAATCGACCATTGCCACAGATTCGGGGCGAATGACGATCCGCATGCGCGAGCTGTCTGGATTTTTAATCAATTGAATAGCGGGGCCAGCCAGTTGTGCATCGAAGGTGTTCTCAATGTTGGCAGCTTTAGCGATGGTCTCTGGATCAAAATGCCGCGCAATAATCTCGGCTTTTAGCGCTAATAAATCGGATGCAAATTGCGCAAATGAATCCTGTAATGCTTGCACGCGCACGCTGCCGAATTTTGCTTTCAATTGCGCCTGGCCCACACCCTCATATTGACCACCGCTCGCACCGCGTAATACCTCGCTCATACCGGTAACTTGGTAAAGCAGCTCAATGGTTTCTTGGCGCAAGTCGCGCAATTTATCGAGCGCGTTAACGATGTCTTGTAGTGGCATCCAGTCAATGGCGCCGTCTAAGCCGCCTTTTTCGCCAAACATTGCCCAGCTCTTAACCGGGATTAAAACGTTGTCGCTGCCTTCCTTGAGCATTCGCCCAACGCTATCCCCCGCCTCGCTGTCATAGACACCAACAACTTTTACCGCTTCGGTAATAATATCGATGCGGGTTTGCAATAGGTCGATTTGGTTGTACAGATCCTGTGCCATGTGAAAATCAGGCGTAGGCATGAATAGCGACGTGGTGGGGTTGGCAATAAAAAAAGGAGGGCTAGGAAAGAAATTAGTCAAACCCAAGGGATCATCGCGCTCTTCCAATACCTTGTCATAGCCCTTACTCACAAAATAGACATTGCGCGTCGTCTTATCCCATATTTCCCAAATCTCGGCTTTTTGCCACGCGCTCTGTGATTCTTCATCGTCCACCAAGTCACGCTCATCAGACACGCGTTGGCGTTTATATGTTAATTGTTGAGCAACGCTTTCACCGAAGCGCTTAGTCACTTCATCCCGGGTTAACCAACTACGGTACCCAATCCAAGGAATGTCAGCCCAGGTGCGTGCCCAGCCCCATAAAACGTCTTGCCAATGAAAGTAGTCAATAGGCGCATCTTCAGAAACAACGCGCTCCTCACTCATTTCAAGTTCTTCACCTTGGGGGCCTTCGATGGTGACGGTGGTTTCTTCGGTTTCAACCTCATAACGGCAACGCGCAACACCCAAACCACTCAGCAAACGGTCTTGCAAAACGCCACGTAATACAGAGTTATATTGGTCGCCGTCTTCTTCGATATTGTTATTCAGCATGCGCTCTAAAATCTCAGAGGCAACACGCGAAATATCATCTTCAGGGTCTGCAAAACGGCGGCTAACATCAACTTTTGGCAGGTTGCCATACAGCATCGACAAAAGCGTGGTCACGTTGGAGTGAAAAAGATTTAATCGGTGTACACGCGAAGTGTCGTTGTTATCTTTAACCGTAGGATTGTTCATACTTCGGTTATCAAGATAACGCTTAACAATACGCGTGGCCTGGCGGTGCCAGTGGCGGACTTGACGCTCAGCCGCACCTAATTCGTCACACCAGTATTCATACTGACCACGGGCGGTGTCTTTGTAATCTTCGCGTGACTCAATAGAGCCGCCGCCTGCCATAGTATTTTCTGACATAGTTAAATCCTCAATTGAACGGCGTTGAGACGGTCTTCGCGCTCGCGGTGAAGGTCTTCAAGTGAAAAGTCGTAGGTCATTTGGTGTGTTGCGGGGTGGTGCTCGAAGGTGCGTTGCTGCTCAGCTTTTTCGTGGCACACCAATGCCATGTAGCGCATCGCATCAGCGCCATCGGATGCCCAGTCATGCTTGGGAGTATCGGAAAATTGTTTGGTTAATTCGTTATAAGTGCGCGAATACGCACGCAATGCCTCAATACCCGCAAAACATTTGTTCTGGTTAATCTTGAGAGTCGGCAAGATTTTTCTTACCGCATCGATACCGTGCTGCACACTTAATCGTGGTGTTAACTTGCACGGGAAGCCTGCATCCAGCATTTGCTCGATTGTGGATCGCTTAGTCGCCAAGGTTTTAGCTACAGCATCGTGCGGCACCCATACCTCCTCATACCGGTAGCCCTTGTCGTTGAGCATTTCGATGTAGTGGTCGAGGTGTACACCTTGGTTTTCGTAGTAGTCGATAACACAAATGCCGCGTGGGGTTTCCTGCCAAAACCACATCGCCGTGTTATCCGTCCGGCCTAAGTCGCACGCAACTTTTACCGAGTAGCCAGGGTCATAAATCGCAACATCAACACTAATGGATTTGCGTATTTCCATTTGCTGGATAAGCCCAGCGTAGTAGGTGCCTTTAACGGCAGCGGTAAAGTCGCATTCCATTTCCTGCTCGAATTCTTCAGGCTCCATTTGGGCCTTCATTTCGAGCAATTCTTCTTCATCCAGAATGCCAGATTCCGACGCTTTAAGCGTCAAGGAAAACCAGCCACGCTCTTCTTGTGATCGCTTATAAATGCCGTGGAAATGATTGCGGCCTTTTGGCGTTCCAATAAACAGCGCCCATCCTTTTCGGTCTGCGAGACACGGCAATACGACTTGCGACCATAAAGACGGACGACAATCACCGTACTCATCGAGAATAACGCCGTCGAGGTATAAGCCGCGAATAGTGTCAGGGTTATCGCTTCCGTAAAGGGTAATCCAAGCCCCATTAGGTAATTCAACACGTAAAGCAGACTCCCGTATTTTTACTGCGAAACCCTCGCACGCTTCTTTTAAATATTGCCACGCCACATCTTTCGCTTGCCGATAAAACGGGGCGATGTAGGCATAACGTGCATTTTTCTTTTTGGTGTAAAGCGCCCGAATAACTAGCTCATTGACAGCGGCTACGGTTTTACCTGCACGGCGGTGACACACCATGCACGCCCAGCGCTGTTTACGCTTATGGAATGGTTGAAATTGCTCACGCGGCTGGTAGGTAATCTCGACCTTTTTACTCATCGAGGGCACCACGCGGCATTAATTCGTTATTAATGACAATCTCAATTTTATTGCCACCAATACCGCGTTTTGAGTCGGCCATGCGATTCATTTCCGCGATGGCTTTAATAGCCTCTTTCGGGTCGCACTTTTGATTATCGACAGCAATGCGCCACAGCATCTGCTTGCGCACATTTTCGTTGGGGCCATCTTGCAGAATTTTTAGGTGCTGCCAGCTATGTACCAGCTCCATGAAATCCATGCGCTCGGTGACTTTCTTGAGCGTCTTTTGGGTTTTATTAAAGGCTTTGTATAGGGCGTTTATGGTTTCGCCGTTGGCATAGCGCCGGGCGAATTCGGCTTCCCACGGCACTAATTCCTTAGCTTTTTCCGCAATCAAATTGCGAACTTCAATTTCCTTTTGCAGGAAGTGGTCATTTAAAACGTAATAATCGTCGTTCGCCAAAGGCTCTGGTAAATCGCCTTCAATGCTGTTAAGTGTCGCTAATTCGTTTTCCATGCCCACCACAAGTTATGGGCGGACACTTAACAGATACTTTTTGCGAGGACAAGCGGATGATGCTGGCCAGTAATCTAATTAAATACTTAAAAATCGCGAACGAGGCCAACAACTTGTTTCGCACATCGATGGATATCACTTTTGTGGAGTTCCAAATACTCCATGAGATTTTTGAGAATGAGGGCGCGCACATTAACCAGCTGGGCATGGGCCGCAACGTGACTCATCAAGGCGTGGGCAAGCACTGTGCGAATTTGGAGGCAATGGGATTGGCGCAGATCCGTCGGGACGACAGAGACCAGCGCGCTAAGAAGGTGTACATCACCAAAAAGGGGGTACAGGTACTGACGGATTGTGTGCAGCAATTAGAGGATAACTACGGCGCTAAAGTGGCTTAACGCGCTTATTGGCCGTACAACCATCCTTGCCTGGCGTGGGGTCTTGTACCCCATCCCAGTTTTCTAAAAAGTGTACAGCCTCGCAGTGCTCGCTAAAGCAAAAGCGCCCTTGGTTTATGCAGGATTGGTCTAAATCTAGCATCACGCCAACCGTAAAGGCCATTGGGTGAATGCCACACCAGCCTACACCATCCACATAGCGCAGGTGGGTGTATCCCATATCTTCGAGACGGGCTTTTAAGTTAATCATCGCTTTGCGCCATCTCCTCCATTTCCTTAGCAAACTGATCAACTTTAGCAAAAAGATCGCGATTATTTACAATATCCTTATACACGCGTTCTCTAATGCCTATGCGAAGTCCGGCAGCTAATTTGGTTTTAACTTCATCCTCTACATCTGAAATTCTTTGTATTGTATGCACTTCAGCTTCATCGCCACGATCAAATGACACAATAATATTTAGCCCAACAGGCACGTCATAGCTTGCCATCAGCGCCTCACAAACAGACGCTATACGATCTGAAAACGCAGCACGCTGCGAGGTGGTATATTCTCGAATAATGGCGTCGCGCTCATCTTCAGGGCATTCGGAAACGGTTTGGATAAATGTTTTAAAGTTCATGCTTCACTCCTAATGAAAAACAGGAGTTTAGCGCACTTTTCTTTCGCTTTTCGCACATTTTGGACAAAACGCTGGGTCATTCGGCGGTTTGGGCAGGTACCAACCAAAATGGCGCGCCACGCGCTCCCATCCGGGCTTGTCTTCAAGGTTTTGGCATACACCACAGCGCGTGCATTGCAATGTAAAAGAGAGGTTTGTATCNNCGTTTTGGGTATCGTCCTCTATCCGCTCGGTCTCATCCCAGGCGTCTTTAAACACCTTTAGAGCATTAATGAGTGTCGCGATGCGGATTCCCTTGGGTTGACCTACAGCTTTAACAGCCACTGGCGCGGCTTTCAAAAAGGCGGTGATGAAGCGGTTAAGTTTTGTCTTTTTTTTGTGAGTCATGTGGATTTACCTTGTTTTTTGAATTATTAGGGCATTGCCCAGGTTCAGTAAATCACACTTTTTATGCTGAGACTTGGCGCGCAAATGATTAATGCGCCGTTATTAGAGGTAAAAATTCGTATTTAACATATTAAAAAACCCCTACAGCGTGGCTGTAGAGGCTTTGGGGGGAGGGTACTCGTCATACAGGAGCGTCATCACTAATGGTCCCGCCCTCTCGAAACCGTGTGAGATTTAATCATCACCTTCTGGAATTAGCAACTCACAAAGGCGGTCGATATTCATAGTATTTTGATGGCTGATATCTCGGTTGAGATAGATGTCATGAGCGGTCACCATAATGATGTCCCAGCATTCATCAGTAACGGCCTTATCGAGGTCGTGCCTAAATAAAACATCTCTGCCCACATCGGCAATAACGTGCGCATAGGCGGGTGTCTCAACCATAGCCCAGCATATGGCGATATTTTGGGCGCACACGGTTAGCGCAACCTTCTTGTTTACCTCATCAGGCATATTCATGTATTCATCAATGCAGGCAAAAAATGCCATCAGCACAGAGACATCGCCCATAGGGTTGCCGGTAAACGTTTCGATTTTCTCGTTAATACTATCAAGCTCTTGAAAGGGATTCTGCATAGGGCCTCCAAAATCCCAACACTTAACACAGTCTTTGAGTAAAAGCGTCATTAACCCAAAAAGCGGTTGTGTCTGTTTTGGCTGCCATATCGTATGTCGGTGATGTACGAGCGAATATCAGGAATGATGTCGTTAAATCGCTGTGCTTCGCGCCTGAAATTTTCGCAGGTGTCCCACTCTTCTTGCGCTTTTTCCCACTGGCCAATACTTTGGAAGGCATCCCCTTTAGCACCGTGGTATATCGCGCGGTCTTTATTGCGTTGCAGGTTTTGTATACAACGCTCAATCGCATATTCAGCCCGGCACACACGCTTTGTGGGCGTGGGGTTTTCAAGTGGCCCTAATAGCTCCTCAATAAACGCAATCGCGTCGGCATGTTCTTGCTCAGGCGGCAGGCTGTGCGGTGCAAAAAACACTGGAGGTGGCTCTGGCGGGGCTTCTTGCAGCAGGGGGGCGGGTTTTGGTTTTTCGGGGGGTATCCGAGTAGATTTTATTTTGTAGGTGTTTTTTCTTTTAGGGAGTACGTAGCACGAGTTTTCAATAACGTTCTCAACGTACCCAAATTCATCGAAGGTGTGGCCGTTACAGCCAGGGCACCAATCCCCGTCTATTTCAGCGATATTGACCGTTATTCCGCACCCTGGACACGCAAGTGTTTTATTGGAGCGCGGTAGCTCTTCTTCGAGGAATTGGGGTAGATTCTGAATCACTTCTGCCAGTGCCTTTCAGGCAAAATCGGCTTTAGCACGCCACACCCCATGCATGTTTGTAACATGGCTGTGTGTACACCATCGTCTTTAGGCGTCCAGCCCTCAGCTTTTCGACACTCACCACACAGCCGGGTTTGCATAGGCAGGAAATCAGCGCAATCAGCACCACTGTCGGTCAGTTCGTAGGTAAAGGGGTGATAGGCTTGGCTGTCGGGGTTAGGGTTTGCCATAAACCGGCGGCACCCATCAGCTAACGGGCACGCCAAGTTTAGGCACATGGATATATCAGGCATTTTCGGGCTTTTCGAGACTGCTAAGAAAGCAAAACACGTCAATACAGCATGAGTTAATCGCGCAAAATTCTTCCCTAACGAGTTTTTTGGTATGGCCACGGTAAACTTGGTAAATATTGAATGCTAAGCCCTTCCACACAGGGTTTTGAAGTTGGCTTATAGCGTTCATAAACGCTTCACACGATAATATAAAGAAATCATTACTTTCGATATCATCTTCTTTGTGCGCGTCATCTATGCGCTGCATATCCGTAACAAAATCGATAAATGTATGGCAGTCATTAAAGGCCTCTTCACCCATTTCATCTTTAAGGTTGATAATCGATTGCGGCGTGAGGCCTGTTACACATTGGGTCATTTGGATTTCCTTTGGAGGTTGGCGCTAACTGGCCAATAGTGGTCGCAATCGCCACGAATCACTGGCGGTTTATCAAAATAGCGTTGTTTATCGTTGGGTTTGGCGGTGTAGCGGTAGCAAGTCTGTTTTAAATAACAGGACTCACCTTTACACATTGATAAAGCAGGCATAGTTAACCCTTCGAGTTAAGAAACAAAGTTTCTCATATAGTGGACACTCAACAAATTAATAATAGCGCCAAAAAAGGCGCTTTGCGCGCCGTATTTAATTGAGTGGTGGAAAGAAGGATTCGCGTAGGGATTCAATTTGGTCTTCGAGGT
>JABAHP010000533.1_pt3 | contig 21023 bp, 16 predicted proteins | sample 7062081 | NCBI WGS metagenome assembly JABAHP01 (sample SAMN14534357, study PRJNA622989) | marine sediment metagenome | biome: marine biome [ENVO:00000428]; feature: marine pelagic biome [ENVO:01000023]; material: deep marine sediment [ENVO:00002113] | place: India: Gulf of Kutch | collected...
TAACCTCATGGCTGTTGCGAATATGGACGATAAAAACACTTTAACAAGAAGTGATGACGTCAGAAGGTCCAGCTCCAGCGTCGGCCCGACTGTAAATGGACGAAAAAAACCGGATATTACCGCACCCGGAACCAACATTATATCTACCTACGCGTACTGGTCGGGGGCTAATCCGAATTTTGTAACAAAGAGCGGAACGAGCATGTCTGCCCCACATGTTGCCGCGGCTATTGTTCTCATGGAGGATGGAGGTAACCACACTCCCATGGCGCAAAAAGCCGTCCTTATAAATACAGCCGATGCCTGGACTTCAAATAACACGTCGGGTACAGGGGATGATGGTTCTGTTACGGGTTCCCACTGGGACAAGTCTTATGGATGGGGCTATATTGATATGTGGGAGTCCCACTTTAATCGCACCGATTATTTCGTTAATAGCGTTATTCCAAAGAACAATAATGCTACGCCCGATGACTACAAGTTGTATAAAGGTTATATGTTTAGCGGTGAAAAGGCCACCATGGTCTGGGAAAAACGCTCAAACTACGTCGCCGGAGAGCCTCCGACAGTTAAGTATAGTCTGAGTGATCTCAACATCAGATTGTATAACGAGGCTAATGGCTCCCAACTCGATGAAGACTTAGATGGGGATGATAATGTACACCAGGTGGCAGTTAGTGGCAGCTATGATGTGGTTATCAAGGCGTACGCCTGGAGTTCATCTTTTTTCGGGGCAAGTTATGAAACCTACGCCCTTGCAACAGAGGAAAACTTCGTGATGGCAAGTCCGCCGGCTTTTAGCATTAGCCTTGCTATGCCTCCAGCAGTGTCTTCAAACGCTGTTTTTACAGTAACGGCCAATGTCCAGAATACCGGAGATGTGGCCTCCTTCAGTAACACAGTTACGCTGAATGTTCCGGCCGGGTTCACAATAACGGCAGGCACAAATCCACGGAATATAGGTAAAATTGCCTCTGGAGCTACTGGTAGTGCCAGCTGGACCGTTCAGGCTTCAGGGACTTCCGGAATGTATGTTATTTCAGCTTCGAATTCGAGTGCAAGCTATGCCGAAACATATACAGGCAGCGGCTCGTCCGTTATTCTTGTCGATCCTCCTTACACGGTGCTGTCGAACGATACACCGGTAGTCTATTCCAGCATTCCAAGGAATTTTTCATTCAACCTTGTAAATTATGATTGGTGCTGTATTGGTATTAATCCATCCGAGAATCATAATATCAAGGCAGATGATGATCCTGATTTGCTTTCGCCTTACCAGAATTCAACATACGGTGGCACGACACGTGATTTCATCGTCACCAACGGCCATCAAGCCGCCTGGGGTGCTCCCACAGTTCACTATGCTCAAGTCCATTATGGAACCGCGAGCAACTATACTATCGAGGTTGAGTGGGGAGCTTTGGATCTCCCTGTTAACTATGCATATGCGGACACTATGCCCTCAAATCATGTTTTTCAAATGTATGAGGCATATTTGACCAACGGGCAAATTTATGAATTGACTGTGGATATTACATCCGGCACTACAAATGTTGCAGTTTACGTTTTTAAACCAACCCGACTCCATGGCAGGCGTGCTGTATTCGATTGGGTGGCTAACAGCGGTGGTGCAGGTGTCGACGAGAACTTGATTTTTACGGCTGACTCTACAGGTTATTACGGAATTGCGGTTATCAATGATAATGCATCGGCTTCCGACTATATAATATCTGTAAACAAATACATTCAGCCACTTGCTAACGATACGCCGGTGGCCTTTACTGCGATACCTAAAGATTTCAGGTTCCAGGTAGTGAGTTATGATTGGTGTGGTGTAGGTATAAATCCTTCCACGGACCATCATATCATAGCGGATGATAACTCTGTTCTTACAACACCTTATGCGTCCTCGACGTATGGCGGCACAACACGCGATTTCGTGGTCGCAAACGGTCGTAGCTGGGGCACTACCGAGCATTATGCCCGGGTATATTCGGGTTCCTCGAGTCTTTATGTTATTGAGGCTGAGTGGGAGGCTGTGGATCTTGCAGTGGCAATCCCATTTAATGACGTTATAGACGACGGCGAGGTCCTTCAAATGTATGAAACATACATGTACGCCGGTGCTATCTACGACCTGCTTGTTGATGTGACATCCGGCAATGCCGATGTGGCTGTGTATGTATACAAGCCTACAAGGAGCGACGGAAGTCGTATGGAGTACGATTGGAGGGCAAATTCCAGTTTAGCGGGCGGTGACGAGCGTCTACACTTTAGGGCCACCTCAACCGGTCTTTATGGAATTGCCGTCATTAATGAGAATGGGGGTCGTTCTGAGTATACAATTTCCTATAATGAATGCCTCAACTCAACTGCTCTCGAATATGCTGACTGGACCTCATGGGGCAGGCCCGATTGTTGGTGCTATCAAAGACAATGCCGGGGTGATGCGGATGGTGTCAAAACCGGACCATTCTGGGTCGCCATCCCGGACCTGGATATGTTCCGCCGTGTGTTTAACAAGACGGACCAGGCAGTATTGTTGGTACGCAATGGAATCTGTGCCGACTTCGACCACGTAAAAACCGGCCCCTTTAGGATTGCAATCCCTGATTTGAATATTTTCAGGAAGTATTTTAACGTAGCAGAGTTACAGGTGCCTCCCTGTGACAGGAATCCAGTATATACGGGTCCCTACAACTTCTGGACGAAACCTTAGGGTACATATCAATACCTAAAATGATAAGGGCTGTGAAGAATACCTCGCAGCCCTTTTATTTTTTATTAACCGGAGCGAAATGAATATGCTTGCCTATGTTTTTGCGGCGGCTGTTTTTTTTGCCGGTTGACGGGGGGGCGGAGCGGATTTGCCAACGTAGATGATCACGCAGGTCGGGCATTTGTTGATTGCCGTTTCGGTGTCTTCCGTGGGCTGGTATTTTTTATAGTCCAGGTGTGCTAAATTTTCTTCAATGGAGAAAGTGTCGGCTTTTTTCGCACAGAGTCCGCAACCGATACAGCCGACTTTGCACATACTGCGCGCGGTTTTCCCCGTTTCTTTATTGCTGCAGGCCACTGTCATCATATGTTCATGAGCGAACGGAACCATTTCAATCAGGTTACGCGGGCAGGCCCGTGAACATGCCCCGCACCCGGTGCATTTTTCATAGTTGACGGTAGCCAGCCCGTCAACCATCTCGAGAGCATCAAATTGACAAGCCCTTGTACAGTCACCGAATCCCAGGCACCCGAACTTACATGCCTGAACGTTCGCCAGTGAGTTGGCGGCCGTACACGATTCTATTCCCTTGTACTTTCCATATAAAGTCTTGTCGGCCGTATTCGCCCGGCAGTGAACGATAGGTCTTTCCGGGGGGCCTGAATCGCTGATTTGAAGATTCAATATCAGTGCGATTTTAGACGCTGTTTCCGGCCCTCCCGGTGCGCATTTACCCAGGAATTCGGGATTTTCTGAAACTGCCTTTGCATATTGGCCACAGCCCGCAAAACCGCAGGCACCGCAGTCGACATTGGGCAGCGCCCCGTGGATTTGCTCGATTTTAGGATCAATCTCAACCTTCAGCTTTATGCTTGCGATAAGAAGCACGACCGCAAATCCGCTTCCCAGCCCCAGCATTGTCAGCCCGGCCGGCCACGCGCTACTCCATAATTGATAAATATCAGCCAGAATCACCTTATCATTCCCGCAAAACCCATAAAGGCCAAAGTAAGCAGGCCCGCAGTAATCAATGTAATGGGAGCGCCTTTTAGACTCTCCGGTACATCAGCCATGTTCAGGTTCTCCCTGATCCCCGCCATAATGCAGATTGCCATTGTAAATCCGATACCCGCACCAAAACTAAGTACCACTGCCTCCAGAAGATTGTCGATTCCCCACAGGTTAATAAACAAACACAATCCTAAGATTGCACAGTTCGTTGTAATCAGCGGCAAAAAAATCCCGAAACTTTCATAAAGACTCGGAAAGAATTTTCGAATATACATTTCCACAAGCTGCACCGCACCGGCAATCACCAGTATAAAGCAGACGTACCGTGTAACTTCAAGACCCATCTTCATCAGAATCAGGTGATCAATCAGCCATGTTAGTGTGCCGCTCAGGGTTACAACAAACGTCACCGCCATACCCATACCGAAGGCCATATCGATTCGCCCCGATACCCCAAGATAGGGACAAATACCCAAAAACTTCGTGAACACAAGGTTGTTGACTATCACAATGGATATAAAGCCGACAAGCAGAATATTAAGCGTATCCATGAATCTTTCCTTTTAAGATTTCCCTTTCGTAAGCTTGTTGACAAGTCCAAGCAGCAGTCCTAAAGTAATAAATGCTCCCACCGGCATACTCATTGCAGCCCACGGCACAAACCAGGCCGGCATGACTTTGGCCTCGAATATCATTCCTGTCGATAGTAATTCCCTAACGCCAGCCAAAACACACAGTGCAAGCGTAAAGCCAATTCCCATTCCCACCGCATCGACGATACTGACCACCAGCCCGTTTTTACTTGCGCACGCCTCGGCCCGGCAGATGATAATGCAGTTGACGATTATCAACGGCACATAAGGCCCGAGCCTCTCGCTCATTACCGGCTGGAATGCCCTTAAAAACAAATCAGCTATTGTGACAAATGTTGATATCGTCAGCGTGAACATCAGAATTCGCAGGTGAGGCTTGAGAAGATTCCGCATCAGGCTAACCACAATGTTGCTGCACACCAATACAAAGATGACGCTAAGCCCCATCGTCAGTGCAGGCTTGACCGCCGCAGTAACCGCCAGGGTAGGACACATCCCAAGCAGCAGCCGAAACACGGGATTTTCACGCCATAGGCCGGCTATAAATGTCTGGCCCAGTATGGGGCCTTCTGTGGTTTTGGTTGTCATTATTAGTCGAGACCTGCCTCTTGTATCTTCTGTGTTATTTTATCGATATATATATTGAATATTTTAACTACACTTTCGCTGCTTACAGTGGCTCCGCTAATCGCCATGACTTTACCGTTCTTAGCCTCACCCGCCTTGATAATTTCAAGATTGCCTGCGACAATACCCTTGAATTGTGTACGGAATTCCTTTTCTTTAATTTTGTCACCGAAACCGGGCGTCTCGTTGCTTGAGAGGACATCGAAACCCAGGAATTTCTCGCATTTGCTGTCAATGGTTATCACGAGTTTAATCTTGTCGGCAAAGCCGGAGCCGATTCCCACAAATGCGAATCCAGCCGTTTTACCCTCTGCATTACGGACTTTATAGATATCTGTTTTAATTATTTTGCCCCTCTCACCCGGTATGTTCACGTCTTCTATCACTATTTGAAAGTCATTGGCATCGGAGACCAGACCAACTATCAGCTTATTAAGCTTTTCTTTTTCGTTTTGCAGTATTCGGGGGTACCAGGCAGCATTGGCTATTGCCAGAAGAAGCCCGAAACAAAATGACGATAGAATCAACAGCCAGCTTTGTTTGATAAAGTATCGTATCTTAGACACTTGGTTTACCTCCTGCCGGGGTACGCCTGCAAAGCCTGTCTATCAAAGGCGTCACAGCGTTCATTAAGAGAATAGAATACATAACGCCTTCCGGATATCCTCCGACGACCCTTATCAGCATCGTTATAGTTCCTACACCTGCACCGAAAATCCACATTCCTCTTCTCGTCAAAGGTGCTGTAACGGGGTCAGTGGCGATAAAGAAAGTGCATAGCAACATTCCACCACTGAGAAGGTGAGCGTGTGGCTGGATATATGCCTGTGGATTGATTAGATAAACCACCCCTGCGAAGACAAAGGTCGAGGTCAATACAGCTAAAGGGATATGAAAGTTTATCGTTTTTCGTATCAACAGATACAGGCCCCCAATCAATAAGGCAATCGCGCTTGTCTCACCCAGGCAGCCTCCAACCTCACCCATCAACATTGCTTTTAATTGTTCGTTCACAACGTCGGCCGGCTCTTTTCTTTTTATGGCCATTTTACTCCACGCCAGCGGTGTTGCCTGTGTCCTCGCGTCGATTTTGTTCACTGCCGAGATTTCGGGCATCGCCGGATTGATTGTGGCCGGGACAGTCCAGCTTGTCATCATCATGCCAAAAGACGCCGCTAAAAAAGCTCTGCCGGCCATCGCCGGATTAAAGATATTCGAACCCAGTCCTCCAAACACCATCTTCCCGACAGCAATTGAAAAAGCGCTGCCGATGACAGCCGCCCATACCGGCAGCCCCGGCGGAAGAGACAATGCAAGAATAATTCCCGTAACAACTGCGCTGAAGTCCCCGAGTGAATTCGGTCTCTTGAGAATGAGATTGCAAATCCATTCCGTTACAATGCATGAGATAACACACGTGCCGATTAAAATAAGGGCGTGTATGCGAAAATAATAACCCGCAAACGCCATTGCCGGAACCAGGCCGATGATAACGTCTGTCATCACCTGGTAAGTCCAGACAGGGCGGCTGATATGAGGCGCCGGTGCAACCGTTATATTCTCAAATCGCGTTTCTTCCATTTCGTTTTCTGTATTTCGCATCCCGCTTCAAGGGATACACTTGACGTTTCTTAGTCCGGTATTTTTTTCTTTTGACGCGCGAGCAGCATTTTACCTGTCCTGATATGTCCGCTGACTTCGATGTTCGCAGGGCAAACGTAACTGCAACTGCCGCATTCAATACATGCGTTAATATAATTATTTTCTGCTACGTCCAGGAGATTGTGTTTCACAGCGTGTGCTATCTTAGTTGGATTGAGATTCTCCGGGCATACCTCCAGGCATCTGCCGCAGCGCAGACACGGTGTTTGACGTCCGGCGAATTTGGCCCCGCCGATTTGTTTTTCAGTCAGTGCGATTATGGCACCGACAGTTTTGGTAATAGGCTTTGTTAAATCCGCGATTGCAATCCCCATCATGGGACCGCCCAGTATAACTCGCACGGCATCTTCTTTCAATCCGCCGCTGAATTGGATAAGCTCTGCAACTGATGTTCCTATCGGGACATAGAAATTACCCGGCCGGGCTACACCTTCCCCGGTAACGGTCACCACCCGGTGGGTCAAAGGCAGGTCGGCGACCACCGCTTCGGCGATAGCAGCCGCCGTTGCCACGTTAAGCACGACAACTCCTATCATCGGAGGTATACCTCCCGTGGGGACATACCTCTTGAGAAGCGCACTGATAAGCTGTCGTTCCCCTCCCTGTGGATATTTTGTTTTGATGGGGACAACCTGAATGCCCCCGCCGAAACTTTCCACCGCTTCGTTCATAGCCTCTATCGCTTTCGGCTTGTTGTCTTCAATACAGATAAACGTCCTTGAACATCCGGAGGCTTTCCTGGCAAGTTTGACACCTGCGATGATTTGCCTGGTATACTCCAACATGAGGCGGTAATCACACGTGATATAAGGCTCACACTCGCAGCCGTTGATTATGAGAGTATCTTTCGGCAGGCGGGGATTAGGCTCTATCTTTACTCTCGTAGGAAATCCAGCGCCGCCCATACCCACGATACCGGCCTGACGGACCGAATCGCATATTTTTTCCGCCGAATAATTGTTTTCGTCAAAATCATCGTCTATTTTACAGTACGAACGCTTTGTCGGATTGTAATCGTATGCTTCAATAATTATTGCTTTGCTTCGTCCTATGATCGCGTGCGAACGAAGCGCGATTTCCTTTACCTTCCCGGTTATGGGCGAATGTACCGGAGCCGAAACAAACGCGTCGCTGTCGCCGATTTTTTGTCCCGCCTGGACCATATTTCCTTTTCTGACAAGGGGCTGGCAGACAGCTCCGATATGCTGGCTCAGCATTATCCCGACTTCTTTCACGGCAGGTCCGGGCTGGATTGGAATCTCATCCGTAAGGGATTTGCTTTCAGGGGGGTGAACACCACCTCGAAATGAAAATCTGCCTTTAGTTTCTAACTTCATATTTGAAAAATGCCGGGTTTATTTAAGTTTTGTCATGCCTTTATTTATCACTATTATCGTTAACACACACACGCAGGTTACCAAAAGAGCCAACAGCAAGGCGGCTGCTGTTTGCCATTCTTTGATGTCTGTCACTTTAGATAAAATTTTGTCAAAAACAGCTAAACACGTAATAAAAATCAATATCGGCAGTAGAAAGGCGGTTATAACTTTCGAAACGATCGATCCCCCCTGTATATTGCCCATCTTCTCATAGACCTCTTGGCATCGACTTTGTTGGGTACAATCGTGACAGTTTATTCTCTTTACCATACTATTGAACTTCCGTGTAGAATAAAGTAATTCTTATAATAGATATAATTGAAATGTTCAAATAATTTTTTCCATGTGTGGGAATAAAAGACGCTCCCCCAGCCTCCAGTTGCCCTTATTTAGTGTTGTCCCGTTTCTTCCGGGAGCCGGCACTTTTAGCATCGTGTTCTAGGGCGGTGTATTTGCTGACTAATTCAACTACAGCGTCATCGCTCTTGTCCACATACAGTTCGAGCCAGTACCCCTTCACTCCTTCCTTCGCAACTCGGATACCCGCCGCCAAACGCCCGCGATGGTCACCGCCGGCACGGTCCCCTGCTTCCAATGCGGCCATTAGCTTGTCGGCTACACTTCCCTTGCTTTCTTCATACGCCCTAGCCATAGCAAGGATCACTTCTTGACCTACAAGTGTGTTTCCCTGGCAGGCGTAGTATTTGCCTGATGCCGCTCCCCACCACACACCTGATGCATCGGCCTTCGACGGATTACGGTTCGCAGCCCGGCCCGACATATCAATAATAGCTAACTGGCGCTTGTCGCGCAGAGAATCTTTTTCCAATAATTCACCCAGAACCTGCTCCGGTAGTCGTCCCTTTTCAAGAAGGTCAAGTGCATGCTCGCCCCATTTTGGATTATGCCAATGCTGCGTGCAGAATGCTCCCACCCCCGCCCGCACATAAGGTACAACTTTCCCGACAGCCGGATACTTACTTGCAACGGCCGCACCGCAAACACCTGCCTCAGGATCCACCGCTACTATAGAAAATGTTCCTGTTACCTCGGCATCCGGCCGCTTACTCAGCCCCAAATCCTGCGCGCACGAAGAACACAGCAAGAGAGGCATAATCAACACGATCAAATGTCTAACCATTAAATCCTCCAGCAATTGTGTATACCATTTTCATACAAGCGTCCATCCTCTGCCCTGCGTTTGATATTATCAACCATATACGATATACGATATTGTAAATACATACAAATGAATCTTTTCAAATAAAGACTATGTGCAATAATGATTGTAAAAAAGCCCGCCCGGTCACGTACCGGGCGGGCGATTTCATCTTAACGTCAGTCAGAAGCTTTATTCAGACCACTCAACTACGACATAGACGTGGTCAACATAGGATTTCTTGCTGCTATCGTTGTTCTTGATGTAAAACTCCAGTTGGTTGACATTACCGGGTGTGTTCACAACGGAACTGACATCCCACGCGTCTACGGTCTCATTGTTCTCGTCCAGATGCACCGGGGCGGGAGAGTAGGTGGCCCATGTTGCAGGACTGCCGGGCCAGCCGGTCCCGACTCTGAACTCCAGATTACCGGAAGAGAATCCATCTTCTTCATAATGTTCACAGTAGACGGTAACTGAGTTGATGGTGGCTCCGGCGGGGAAAGAGATGTCGGAGAGCTGGAGCGAGATGTAAGATTCTGTTTCCACACCCCATCGGTCGTCGTCGCTGGCATTAAAGACATATACCTTTGCATCTTCAACGAAAGTCTTCCCACCACTTTCATTCCAACCATCAGTCACAGTTAAATTGTCGCTATGAGGCGCAACAGCTTCAGTTGTTGCGGATTCAGAAGTCGACCAGGCCGTCTCATTCTGGTTGGTTGACAGGTCACGGGCCTTGACCCTGTATGTATACTGAGTACTTGGTTGCAGGCCCGTGTCTTCATAGGTCGGACTGCTCTGCCAGCCGCTGTCGTGGCCGCCGGTCGTGAGACATTCGAAGTAGTATTCCGCACCGCTGGGATCAGAAGCTGTATTAGCGGTCATTGAAATTGAAGTTGATCCTGTTGCGTACGGCACAGTGGCCCACGTCATCGGATCAGGCGTTGGAGCTGTGCCGTCCTGGGTCGTTGCCGATTCGGAACTCGACCAGCCGGTTTCGTTCTGATTGGGGCTCTTGTCACGCGCCTTTACCCGGTAGGTGTACTGCGTCGCTTCGCTCAAACCGGTATCCACGTACGTTGTGCTGTCCTGCCAGCCGCTGTCGTGGCCGCCGGTTGTGAGACAGTCAAAGAAATACTCCACACCGCAGGGGTCTGAAGCAGTAGTAGCGGTCATCGAAATTGAGGTTGTTCCGGTTGCGGCCGGTACCGAAGCCCAGGTCATCGGGTCAGGCGTCGGCGGCGTAGTGTCAGGCGTAGCCTCAGTCGTGGCCGATTCGGAGCTTGACCAACCGGTTTCATTTTGATTGGGGCTTTTGTCCCGCGCCTTGACGCGATAGGTGTACTGCGTCTCGGGGCTTAGACCCGTATCGGTATACGTGGTACTATCCTGCCAACCACTGTCGTGTCCGCCGACAGTCAGACATTCGAAGTAGTATTCCACACCGCTTGCGTCGGAAGCAGTATTAGCGGTCATAGTAATCGCGGTGTCGCTCGTGGCAGCCGGTACAGCAGCCCAGGTCATCGGGTCGGGCGTTGGAGCTGTTGTGTCGGGTGTTTGCGTAGTTGCTGACTCAGAGGTCGACCAGGCCGTCTCGTTCTGGTTGGTTGACAAGTCACGGGCCTTTACCCTGTAGGTATACTGCGTACTGGGTTGCAGGCCGGTGTCCTCATAGGTCGGGCTTGCCTGCCATCCGCTGTCGTGGCCCCCCGTCGTGAGACATTCGAAGAAGTACTGCACGCCGCTGGGATCGGAAGCAGTATCAGCGGTCATTGAAATTGAAGTCGTTCCGGTTGCAGCCGGCACAGCAGCCCAGGTCATCGGATCAGGCGTCGGGGGCGTGGTGTCAGGCGTAGCCTCAGTCGTTGCCGATTCGGAAGTTGACCAAGCGGTTTCATTCTGGTTGGGGCTCTTGTCCCGTGCCTTGACGCGATAGGTGTACTGCGTCTCGGGGCTTAGACCGGTATCAGTATATGTGGTACTGTCCTGCCAGCCGCTGTCGTGACCGCCAACGGTCAGACATTCGAAGAAGTATTCCACACCGCAGGGGTCGGAAGCGGTATCAGCGGTCATAGTAATCGTAGTGTCGCTGGTTGCAGCCGGTACAGCAGCCCACGTCATCGGATCAGGCGTCGGCGGCGTAGTGTCAGGCGTTGCCTCAGTCGTTGCCGATTCGGAACTTGACCAACCGGTTTCATTCTGGTTGGAGCTCTTGTCCCGTGCCTTGACGCGATAAGTGTACTGCGTCTCGGGACTTAGACCCGTGTCGGTATAGGTGGTACTGTCCTGCCAGCCGCTGTCGTGACCGCCTACGGTGAGACATTCGAAGAAGTATTCCACGCCGCTGGGATCGGAAGCAGTGTCAGCGGTCATGGTAATCGCGGTGTCGCTGGTCGCAGCCGGCACGGCAGCCCAGGTCATCGGGTCAGGCGTCGGCGGGTCGGTATCCAGCGTGATGGTAGTGAAGCTCCAGACTATGCCGGTTGTCGTACCGCCCGAGTTTTTCTCATCGATGCGCCAGTAGTACGTCGTACCGTCGGCCATTGTTCCGGGATCGAAGGTTGTAGTCGATTGGTTGCCCTGGAACGCACCCGGACTGGTCGTACCAAAGTACACATCGTGCGAGGTGGCACCGGAGCCGGCCGTCCAGCTAAGGTCGGCGGTTAAACTGACATCCGTTGCGGCATCGACCGGAATTGGATTGCCTGCCTGGCCGGGCGCAGACGGAGCTTCAGTCCATTCTACTACAACATAGACATGGTCAACCTTGGACTTCTTGTTGTTATCGTTGTTCTTGAGGTAGAACTCCAACTGGTTGACATTATCAGGTGTGTTCACAACTGAACTGACATCCCACGAGTCTGTGGCCTCATTGTTCTCACCGGCGTGCACCGGGGCCGGGGAATAGGTGGCCCAGGTCGCAGGACTGCCGGGCCAGCCGGAGCCGACTCTGAACTCCAGATTACCTGATGAGAATTCCTCTTCTTCATAATGTTCACAGTAGATGGTGACTGAGTTAATCACGGCATTAGGGGTAAAAGAGATATCGGAAAAATCAAGCGAGATGTAATATCCTTTTTCCACATCCCATCGATCATTATCGCTGGAGGTAAACACGTATACCTTGTCATCTTCAACGAAGGTCCTTCCATCCTTTTCGTTCCATCCGTCAGTTACGGTTAAAGTGTCGATGTGAGGCGGAGCAATTTGCGTCGTAAAGCTCCAGACTGTACCGGTTGTTGTGCCGAACGGATTGACCTCGTCGATACGCCAGTAGTAGCTTGTATTGAAGGCCAGCGTGCCGGGATCGAAGGTCGTGCCGGTCTGATTACCCTGGAACACGCCGGGGCTGACCGCTCCGAAGTATACATCATGCGAATCGGCACCTGAACCGGCGGTCCAGTTAAGGTCGGCATTATTGTCTACATCTGTCGCCAGGTCGGCCGGACTTGGATTGCCGGCCTGCCCCGGAGGAATCGCCGGCACCGTGGTAAAGCTCCAGACGGTCCCGGTTGTTGTGCCGATCGGATTGACCTCGTCGATACGCCAATAGTAGGTTGTTTCGGCACTCATCATGCCGGGATCGAATGTTGTAGCTGTCTGGTTGCCCTGGAATTCGCCCGCACCTGGTGTCGAATTAGTGCCGAAATACACATCGTGCGACGATGCGCCAGTGCCGGCGGTCCAGCTTAGGTCGGCGTTAATCCCAACGTCCGTCGCTAAGTCAGGCGGATTCGGATTGGTTGCCTGCCCCGGAGGCTGCGGCACATCATGCTGTATAAAAACCGAGTCTATTAACGTACCATTTGTCCTGACAGCGTCGAAATACAGGTCATAACCCTGAATGTCAATCTTGCAGAAATGGTATGTTGACTCACCGGCCACAACATACGGCATACCCAGATCAACGGCGTACAAAGGCGCACCGCCGCCGCCGGTGGTAATGTGCTGAACACCATTTACCACTGCGCGGGCATAGTTGTGGTTGTGTCCTGCAATAATAAAGTCGACCCCGTATGTCTCACACAGCGGCTGGATGTAATTCTGCACAGCAGTCGTGTTGGCATGAGTACCGGCTCCCCAGCCGGGCTGATGAAGGACGATAAACTTCCATTCTTTCGTAGTCGTGGCCAGGTCATTTTCGAGCCAGATGTACTGAGGGCTTGCCGGGGCATAACCGCCTGAGTGATACTGGTCAACCACGGCTATGTGTGCCGGGCCATAGTCAAAAGACCAGTAAAAACCTGAAACATAAGGATACGGCCAGTACTTCAGGAAGTTATTTCCAAGCCCCTCATGATTGCCTATGCAGCCGTTAATAGGCATATTCGCCTGAAATTCCAGCAGATTTGACCACGTACGGGGAAAGAATTGAGTGTCCCAGTCGGTTTCGCTGTCACTATTGGTCCAATCGCCCGAAAGCAGTGTAATGGTCTGGCAATCAGGGTCGGTAGTGTAAGCAGAAATCATACCACCAGCCACTTCGTCATGCCTGTTCGCCTGGGAGCGGGTATCCCCATAGGCCAGGAATTTGACATTCCCGACGTTCACGTCCGCAGGAGCAGCAGTGAAACTACCCGTATGGCTCACACTTTCGGTGACCCGATAGTAATATTTAACGCCCGGCGTCAGGTTGGTGATGACGTATTCATGCTGGTGATCACCGCCGAACTCGGTTGTTTGAACGCTGCCGGTGGAATACGTCGTATCTTCTCCCCATTCCAAAGTGCAGGACTGTGTCGTGTCCAGTTGCCAGAGCACCATCATCTCATCGTTATTGCCGGGATAAAGCAGGTAGGGGCCCTTACGCATCGCAGCATTTGCGACGCCGGCACTTAGACAAACAACTAATGAAATTATAATCAGTCGTTTCATTATTTTCTCCCTTTCGAATAGCGTTTTTTCTTTCGCCGGTCGCACACAATGCGCAGACCGGCTCTATACATACTTTTGCTACAGTATACATTATTTACTCATTGGCTCGTCCCCCTGATTTGAATGGAAATATTTTTTCGTGGCCACACAAGATGTGTTAGCCAATCCCCACATTCCTATTCGGCAATACAAAATATATTATTTTTTCATATTTGCCCTCCTAATTTAACAAAATCGAGATTTATCGCCATATACACTTCTCAGACACGATTTTGCCCGTTATTGTTTCCTTTTGTATATGCCGTTTCTGAGATAAAGAATGTTGATGATAAATTATCTGTTCAGCAGAAAAAAATTCCGACAAAACTACAGCAATTCCCACTTTTGCCCAAATTTCGTAGCTTTCACGCATCATTATCCCGGCCTTAGCCCGGTTTTTTTGTTTCACCAATGTCATCCCCCCAAAAGCAAGGAGAAAATGGATTTTTTTCTGGCTAACAGTATTCGCTATTTTATAAAATAAACAAAATTGAAACGTAAATATAGCTGAGTAGTTTTATCGGGCGTGAATCGCATACCAAAGACTGCTTTACAAAATCGTGGGATTGATTATGCCTCAAAAATTAAAATTTCTGGTTGTAAGCCTTATCCTGTTCCTTTCTGCCGGGTGTGCCGTAAATCCGATTACCGGAGAAGAGGAACTTATGTTAATGGGTGAGGAGCAGGATGTGGCTATAGGTAAAAAATATGCTCCTGAGCTTGAAAAACAAATGGGCGGTAAGATTAAAAATGCCGCCCTCCAAAATTACGTCAGCTCGGTCGGCCAGAAAGTGGCAAGCGTCAGTCACAGAAGGAGCTGGAACTATCAATTCGCGGCCCTTGAAGACGATATGGTTAATGCCTTTGCATTGCCGGGCGGATATATTTTTATTACAAAGGGCATGCTCATCGAATTAACTACAGAGTCTCAGTTAGCCTCGATCCTTGCCCACGAAACGGCCCACGTCGTTGCCCGCGATACCGCCGCACTTATGAGTCGCGAGATTGGAATAAGTATTCTGCTCTCCGCCGCCGTGTCTAACAGTTCATCAAGCACTGCTCGTACCGCTGCAGACCTGACACGCCAGATCATCGGACTTCGGTTTAGCAGGAGGGACGAGAAGGATGCGGACCTGGCGGGCCTGGATTACATGGTCCGCGCAGGATATGATCCCAATGGAATGGTTGAGACTATGCAGATTCTGCAAAGTCAGCAAAAGGAACGACCAATCGAGTTCTTTTCGACTCACCCGAATCCTGAGAACCGCATAGGATATCTGAAGTCAAGAATTAATGTAAGGTATCGAAAAAGAGATGGATTGAGGATAGGAAAAGAAGACTTTCACTCCGCCGTGCTGGTTCATATAAAGAAAGACTGATTCTCAAAGGCTTTTTTAGATATATGTGGCGGCTTAAATTTCCGTCGGTTCGATTTGCGCCATCTGCAGAAGCTTTCCTGGTTCTTCAGGCATACCCGTACGTGCCGAAAGATAAGATGATTCAATAACGGCCATATTCTTAAGGTTTTCCCTTCCACTGCTGCAAAGTTTGTTATCGGCTGGCTGGAGAATACTCAGCGCAAAGTTCTCCAGCATTGCCTTATATCGCCCAGAATCATCATCATCGAAACTTAATTTCTCACTCTTGCCGCTAAGAACGTTCCTGATAATAAGCTGCGTATTAGTTACAGTTAAGATTTCATCTTTTCCGTAAATCTTCAAAAATTCCTCACCCGGCCCGGCCTCACTTCGACGCGATGCTATCAGGTTCCCGCTAAGTGTCTCACTGAATTTCATTGTTACTACCGACGTATCCTCTGTCAGGTACAGTCGCTGTTGTCTATCTCCTGCTGCGTTCGTATTCAGCGAGTATATTTGCTCTGGTGTACCGAAATTCAGAATTATCTCATCCATCATCTGGTAGCAGTTGTGCAGCAATACTCCGCCGCCCGCCAGTTTCGGGTCCGTCTGCCATGCAGGATGCTTCTTTTCGCCGGCATTGTAAAATGCCCTTATCAGAAATACGTGCTTTATATTAGCTTCCCGCAAGATATCGCGAAGTTCAAGAAAGCTGCGGGCGAACCTATGGGGATTGCCGACCGCAATTTGTATACCTTCTATTTCGGCAAGGCGAACGAGTCCCGCCGCCTCCTCAAAATTTCTCGCAACAGGAGCTAACTTGAGGATATTGATTTTCTTCCTGGCCGCCATGCGAATATATTCATCGCAGGTATGCATGGGCGAAGCAACCAACAAACAGCCTTTTTCACTCCTTTTTTTGAGGTTGATCCCTTCTTCTCTATCTTCGCCTTCCTCTCTATCTTCGCTGATCTTTCTTTCTTTGCTGCGAAGGCTCGAATCCATTACAGATATCAATTGGCGGTAGTCGTCATAAGAGGCGCATTGGTATCTGTCAGCGACTTTCTCAGCAAGATCTCCGTCCTTGTCGGCCACCGCGATAATCTCGAAAAGCCCCAGATCGCCAGCCGCTTCCAGCAGCAGCAGTCCCTGCTTATTAAGGCCCAGCACCGCGGTTTTTAATTTTCCTTCGCCCATTTTATTACCGTCCTTGAATTTGCCTTTTACTTCCAATTTGTAACACGGATTATTCTTCTGATGATTTTACATATCTGTGTCTTAAATGTAACTATAAAAAAATGCGATTTTTTTAGAAGCCAACCTGTACCCGTAAAAAGATAAACCGCATTTTTCGCCTTTCAAGCCTAATCCAGGACAGGAAAGCCGGGACATATTTTTTTAATTTTTTTAATTTATTTTTGTTGTACGGTACTTAATCCCCTTTGTATAATGGTAAACAGTTGGGTATGTTCTCGGGTCTCTCAGGAATGTACTCGTGAAAAAAAAGAGAGACAAATAGTATGGCCCTTTATAAGGCCGAAGGAGTAATATTGTGGGTACAGGTACAGTAAAATGGTTTAACGGAAAAAAAGGCTTTGGATTTATCACTCCGGATGACGGCGGCGATGATTTGTTTGTGCATCACTCGGAAATAAAGACCGAAGGATACGCCACTCTCAACGAGGGACAGAAGGTGGACTATGAAATTGGAGAGGGCAAAAAAGGCCCTTGTGCCACCAACGTTATCCCCAGCTGATCCAAAGCAGCAAACCTGAAACGCAAGGGGCTCCGAAAATACCGGGGCCCCTGAAATTACTTCCCGCAAAAGCTTGATTCTCTCCGCTTGAACATGCCTTTTAATCGTATTGCGCATTGATAGTCTAACACATCGTTTTTTCGATCCAAACATAGGTAGATGTATCAAGACATTACTGCATAAGAATCCTTAGATTCTCGATTGTCCCTATCACGAGTGGATAGATTTCGCCCTGTTCTTCACAGGTTATTATCCAGTCGTTTTTGTCAGGCTCGCCCATCTTGTCGCATCCATTTATCTTAGTTAGGATGTCATTTTCAAGTTTATTCAGAGCGCCCGTGTAGTTATCTTCCTCAATCATCACAAGTGCTTCATCAATTTTTTCAATAAATCGTTTTTCAAGTTTTCATTTTTCATACTCTCCTGGCCGAGTATCATGTCTAAACTTTGTCAAATCATGAACACGCAAAAATGGGAACAGGGATTCTCCTTGTTTTGAATTTGTTTTTGATTTACACAGGAAGGTGTCTTATGGAGTTACTCGTATTTGCTATTTATGCCCGGATACATCCTCGTCTTTATGCTCATTCTTTCCATTCCTTCGTCCCTTTAATTTATACACAATCCAAACGGCAGCACCCGTTGAAATAATAACAAAACCCATCAGTATTGAAATCGCAAAAACTAATTTTCCTAAAAGCCCCCGAGCAATCCAGCCGAACAATATCTCAACACCTCCGACAATTATTAGAACATACGATATAAATAATGTCATGGGTGTAATAGTACGCATCTCCTGGGTTATGTCTTTCCATAAGGTTTCTTTTTTCCAGGATGAGTCATTGTGGCTGTATACCTGGAACATTCGAATGACGGTTTCTCGTGATAAAGGACCGCTGTCGTTTGCATATATTCGGCCGAAATGATCTATATATGTGACCTCGAAATGTCCTTTTCTGCAGAATGTGCTGATAGATTCCTGATCATCGATGAGCGTAACATTGTGGGATGCCTTTTTCTTCAGCTTGGAAATGGCGCGGATGATATCCTCATCGTTAGGATTATCGATGATTTGGATTTTTTCAAGTTCTATTTCCAAAAGCATCTGTCAAACCGTTCACAAATATAAATACTCAAATGAAATTAGTCGGCTGCGGTCGAGATCATACAGACTATCCGAGGAAGTTCTCCGCTCTCAGGTGTTTATCTGTTTATACCCCCATGAGATTATTGCTAAGTCAAACCTTGATGTATGTCATTCTCTGGGCGGTTTTCAGATTATCTCTCACGCTGCTAATTAAACTTCATATTCTTATATACATTTCGGCTCAGAGCCGCAAAATGTTGATAAAAAATATGAATAAGCTTTATTTTATTTTAAAAAAATTCTCCACTCCCTGGTATTTGCCCCGTTTTGCCGGGTGGGATGGCAAATATTTGCCTAATTGAATTTATCCCCTGAGTTGTTGCTTTTCCTACCTTACCGGGTTTTTATCCTGCTTGTTCATAGGCCCCAATACCTAAAATTCCATCCCAAATCAGAGATTGTATTCACCGCTTTCGCCGCAAGCCGGTCATAAACCTGAACGGGAGGTGGAGTTTCATGAACTACTCATCCATCACCAATTAACCATTCAAAAGCTTCCGAAATCCGTATTCGAACGTTCATCAAATCTGCTCTACCGGCAGAGTTACGATAATAGTTGTTCCCTGCCCAGGCTTGCTCTCGGCACTGATATTTCCGCCATGAGTGGATATAATCTGTTTGGCGATGGCAAGGTTCAAACCGGTAACCTTGGTGTCAGGTTTTGCGGCAAAGAAAGGCTCAAACAGGTTTTGGATGTTCCCATGTTCAATTCCGCCGCAGGTATCGGCAAATTTCAATTCAATCTTATTTTTTTGGGCCTGACAACTGATTGTAAGCATCTGCCTCTTATCGACGTCAGCCCAGTCGATTGCATTTTGAATCAGAATGAAGAATATCTGTTCGAGTTCGTGGCTGCTCATTGACATGAACGGCACGAAATTGATGTCCTTTACTGCGATGCTGAGGTTGGTGCGTTTGGCGCTTTGGGCGAAAACCTTCATCAACCTTTTAGCCATCTGATAAATGTCAACAGGAGCTATGATGTCCTGTTCGGGCACATCTGCAACACTTCGGAATTTCTCGACGATATCGGAGGCGCGTGAGATTTCTGAAAGTCCTTTTTTGAGGCCTCTCAACATTTCCTCTTCGGTTTGGTTTCCGTCGAGGTCGGCAGCCAGACGCTGGAGCATCAGGCGTGTGACGGCGAGAGGTTCGTCAAGTTGTTGGGCCATAATAGAACCCATAGTTCCGATTTGTACCATCTTGGTGCTTTTCTCTACCTCCCGGCGGTATTTATCCAGTTCCTCTTGTGCCTTAACTGCTGTTGTAACGTCAATGGCCACTCCAATTATGCCGGTAATTTCACCGTCACTGTCGCGCATAGGTGAGTAACAACATTCGAAGATCGCTCCGTCAATGGTAACATTTGTGACAAATTCTTCACCTGCCATGGCCCGCCGGCTGTTCTCTTCAAGTTGGGGGACAGAGGGGAATATCTGCGATAAACGTTTTCCGACAATCTCTTTGCCTTTCAGGTTGACAAGTTCCAGACCCTTGCCCTGAATGAAGGTGATTACAGATTCCATGTCCTGAACGAACAGAATAATAGGCGCCGCGGAAGCTATTGTGCTGCACCGTAATTCACTTCTCCGAAGGGCCTCCTCTGTCTCCCAGCGAAAGATGCTTAACAGCCGGGCCATGCTACATGCAAGCACAACAGCACAGAGCGCACGAAATATCTGAACAGGAACACCAAAAACACTTTCAAAGAAGGGGTAATTGAGAATACTGGCGGGCCAGAAATCCCCACCCTTGACGATAAAGCCGGCGAATACCGCATAGAACATGAACGTTATAGCGCAAATTTGCAGGGTTATTATAGCGCCTTGCAGCTTGGTTTCTTTGAACTGAGGTATATGCAGGAAAAGCCCGAATGCCGTCAGGAGAGCACCCGGTGCACATAACAGATAGCGGGAACAAATATCTCCCATCACCAGTCGATTCTCGCTGGTCACAAGTATAATCGCCCACAGGATAAAAAGGACGATGGGCAGGAATTTTAGATGGCTGTAATTGTTCTTCCGCTCGGATATGGCTTTTGTGCCGAATCGTAGCAGGAAGAGGAAAGAGCCCGCAAGTGTGCCTATGCGAATTACTTTCAGAACGTCAGGCGGGAACGGCTCCTTAAGGTTGATGAACATATCAAGCCATTCATTTATCCCATGTAAAATCCCGAAGCCAGCTATCAGCCATATATATTTGGCTAATTTAAATACACTGCCTTTCTTCGGATAAATGATTATCACCAGCCCGAGAGAGAAAAACGCTAATCCATATATAAACCATATAAATATCATCAAGTCGTCCCATCAATTTTATTACTGTAGAACTTCCAATATCAATCTACCGAGACCTGTGCTGCTCTGCACCGTTAGAGGCAAAGAACTTAGAACTAACAATTGCACATTGATGTCCGCAAGAAGTAACCATAAAAAACTTAATTTGTCAATCCACTTATTCCTCCTCTTTGTCCGCGCAGGCGGGAATCCTAAATCGTAGGACGAGCTATGTCAGGCATTGTTTGCTGCTGTATGAATTTAAACATTTACCTCAATCTTGCTGCTCAAAAACAATCGGGGCCTATACCGAATCACTCAGTATAGGCCCCGAACTGATACAAAATCAAAGGACTAACTTATGCTAACACCGATTATGGTGCCGGCCAGAGGACCTGCTCAAGATACTTGTCTGCTAT
>JABAHP010005780.1_pt3 | contig 21008 bp, 28 predicted proteins | sample 7062081 | NCBI WGS metagenome assembly JABAHP01 (sample SAMN14534357, study PRJNA622989) | marine sediment metagenome | biome: marine biome [ENVO:00000428]; feature: marine pelagic biome [ENVO:01000023]; material: deep marine sediment [ENVO:00002113] | place: India: Gulf of Kutch | collected...
CAACAGCCAAGATCTTTGTTGAAGGTAAGCAAGTTCTTTTAAGAGACTCTGACCAGTACACAGTTGACGTGACCGCTAAGGTCGTCGACGTAGTCCATAACGGTGCAAATTCCTACGTTGCATGTCAACTGTTAGAGGCTGATGATAACGGAGGCTCTACTTATAACCTAGCCACCGTAGACCGTATTCTCGTTGTAGGTTCGTTGAACCCACAGGGAGGTACCAGACCAGAAGCCGTGTCGTTTGACCCGACTGAGTATACTAACGTGACTCAGATTTGGAGAAACGCACTTGACCTTACAGGAACAGCTGTGGTTGAAAAGCTTAGAACTCGTGACGGATATCTTGATACTCGTGAACAAGCACTCTTGTATCACGGCATCGAGATGGAAAAAGCTTTACTCTGGTCAACCCTTTACGAAGGCACTGGTGTCAATAGCAAGAAAGAGAATGCCATTATGGGTCTCATTTCTTGGATTAACACTTATGCTTCGGCGAATGTAGATAACTATACAACCAACACTAGCTATTCAGGTCAAACGTGGTTAGAGGGTGGAGAGCAGTGGTTGGATAGTATAGTTGAGTTAGTATATCGTAAGACTGTTGATGAACCTGGTAGCATGGGTTCTGGTGAGAAGATAGCGCTTTGTGGTTCTGGTGCTTTGCTCGCTATTCAAAGACTGGTGAAAGCAAGTGGTATCTATCAGCTGTCCGAAACAACTGAGTCTTACGGTATTAAAGTTATGAAATGGCTAACACCTTTTGGTGCTGTAAACCTTAAGGTGCATCCGCTTTTTAGCCATGAAACTACTAACATGTACAGTATGTTAATTGTCGACCCAAGCCAGATAATTTATCGGCCTATGAAATCCCGTGACACACATTTCAAGGAAGATAAACTGTGGCATCAGGGTGGAGGTACAGGTAAAGATGGTCCTAGTGAAGAGTTTCTCACTGAGGCTACTTACGAGTATCACCACGCAGAACTCTTCGGTTGGTTTAACGGAGTGGGTCAAGACAATTCAGTATAGCGTGTGGTGTGAACGCTGGTGTGATGCAGTTAAGGGGAGGCTTCGGCTTCCCCTTGACAACTTCAAATTTTGAAGAAAGTTAGGAGGAAGAAATGTACGAAGAAATGAAAGTTAAAGACCTTATTGATAGTAGGTTTGTTAGTAAAAAAGGAGTACCTCTGAACGGCGTAGTTATTTTGTGGGGTACTGAGAGAATCTACCAGATTCTTGGAAATGGTTCTATTCCAAATAAGAATGTTAAGGTTGCCATTACCGACCACGTTAAAACGCCGGTAACTACATACGTAGATTTACTAGACGATGTTATCGTTGATTTTACTCATATGAAACAAAGTAAGATAACAAAGGCTAGAAAGAATAAGGACAATAAAAAATGACACTTGCTGATTTGATAACTACGTTTCAGAAAGAATCAGGCCGGCTGGACATAACTACTGATAGCACACCGAACGTATATCATTATCTCAACGCTGGCATACGGTGGCTTGATAGTCATTTCCCAACCCCGAAGACTGCGGCTTGGTACAAGAAGGATATTGCGGCAGGGGACTATAAATTGAAATTCCAGTATTGCCGAGCCGTCCGGGAAGTTTGGTTGACTGACTCAGCCGATGGTGACGTTCCTCTTGAGAGGAAGTCTCTCGGTTGGATGATGGAAGAATATAAGGATATTCTTACCGACATAGACCAAGCACAACCAAGCTATTGGTGTACTATCCCAATAGGATTGTCGCCAGAGCAGCAGGCATTGACCAGCTCTAATTATACGAACGAGTTTACTTATCGTAGCTTTCCTATTACGTTTTCTGATGAGGCAGCACATTATGGTTATCAAGGTATTTGGTTTATGGCGCCAGCGGATGAAACGTATACTATTAGCGTGCTGGCTGATTTTTTTACTATTGAGTTATCTGGTTCTGTTACAGCTAATTACTGGACGACAGTCTACCCAGAGGCTGTAAAACTAGCTGCGTTGATGATGGTCGAGATGGGATATAGAAACTACTCTGGCCAAACAGCACTTGAGCAAGGTATACGTTCAATAGTCTTCGGTGTACAAGCCGACCAGGTGACAGAAGAAATGTCTGGCGATGCAGTAATGGAGGGTTAAGATGACTAAGATTAGGCCTGAAATGGAAAAGAGGTTAGCTAAGAATGTTAAGAATAGAGCTAACCAAATGGACAAGGTAGTAAGGAAGTACGAGGAATTGCTTGTTGAGTTGAGAAAGCTGGTTCAAGAAATAAAAGACGCAACGCAAAGCAAGGAAGGGTAGATTGCCATGAAACAGTATTCTACTACAATACATCTGTCGACTGGACTACGTGCTGATTATAGGAATCGAGTGAACTCGCCCGGCCTTACTCATTTGTTGAACGCCAAACCAGGCCCTGATATGTTAATGCCCTACGATGGTATAACCAATCCTTTTTCAGTTGACTTAGCTAACGCTTGGGGTCTTGACTACGAACGGTTTCCTTTTCCGCAGTTGCTGAGAGGAAATAAGAATACTGTTTTAGCTTGCCAAAAGAGGGTGATGTTCGTAAATGAGGATGATTGGAGCCTCTTAGAGTTGGAGTTGAGAGACGCTGATGATGTACAGAGTGCTGGTAATTTAAAGGCCGGCCTGCCGTGGGAGTTCATAGACCTGCATGATACTTGGATGCTTACAAATGGATTATGCTCAGTGTTCTATTCAAAGAAGAAAGCTATGTTTGGGCAAGAAGACTACGCACTTGTACAAAGCGATGTAGTGATTGGAACTGGGTGTACGTTTAGAGGAAGAGTAATGTATGGAGGCTTTGACCCTGACTATTTCTGGAAGACTCAATGGAAGACGTTCTTTGAGGATGAATCTAGCATAGATAATTTAGGTATTAGTTTAGATATGCCGATATCTAAGAATATGGTATGGTGGAGTACAATTGGTGGCGGAGATATGTTGTGGCTTATATACCCTGATTACTTCGTCAAAGGGCCACTCAGCCGAGACGATGCTCATGGTTATAGCAAGCCATTGATACTTGATTATCTGGAGCGGAACGAGAGTGGGTTTGGTGTGATGCCTTGGCAGGGCAGTGTGCTGACGATGCGGGAGATAAGGAATGGTGTGGTGGTCTATGGAGAAGATGGTATATCTGCTCTCGTTCCTGCTTCTGAGCCAACGCCAACATTTGGAACTGTGCCTATACTTGATGGAGTTGGTTTAGCAAACAACGGCGCTGTTGGCGGTGACCTTGTTGAGCATATCTTTATAGATTCCGAAGGTGCGCTGTGGGTTGTTAATGGCCAGCTGGAAGTTAAACGCCTCGGGTTTACAGAATTCTTCTATGACATGCTTGGCACAGATATTAGAGTATCCTTCGTTCCGAATGAGAGGGAGTACTATATTAGTAACGGCGACCTGACGTATTTGTTTCGGGATAGGAAGTTATCAGAAGTAGACCAGTCAGTGTCGTCAGCTATGTTTCTTGATGGAGGCGCTATTGGTTGGGTATCAGATGTTGGGTTGGGCAATAGTCAGTTTGAAGTAACAACTGATACGATTGACCATAATATAAGAGGGTTGAAACACATCCACTCCGTTGAGTTTGATGGCTCGTTCAGTACTGGCGGAGATGATAATAAATTTTATGTAGCTATTGATTACAAATACAAGCCTACAGACGACTTCACCAGGACTGATTGGGTTGAAGTTAATGACATGGGATGGGCTGTTATTTCCGTAAGCTGTTTGGAGTATAGAGTAGCTATTAAATCAAACCATTATGAGACAACAGAACCACCAAGCTCTATTACAGTTAAATGGTCTTCTGTTGACAATAGAAATGTGAGAGGATTACATGCTGCGCAGATTGGAACCATTGGAGGCCAGTGATATGTGGGAGGACTTGTTTCCTACCATAGTATCTGCCTTACCTAACGTAAATGTTAATGATGCTTTTGCTAAAAGTGCTATGCAACAGGCTATTGTTAAAGGCATCCTTACTTGTTGGCTTGCTACCGGCGATGATGATAAAGTATTTGCTGTTATGACCACTACGGTGTCATTAGACTTTGTGACTGGTGGAAGGAATATGCTGATATACTCTATCACTGGCTTGAGGGAAATTTCTGATGAAGAGTATATTGATGGAATAAAGACGTTGAAAGAACACTGCTTGTTAAGCAAATGCCAGCAGATAATAGCATACACTAAGATATCTAAAGTAGCTAAGATTTTTAAAGAAATGGGTGGGGACGCCGAGACTGTTTTCTTACAAATGGAGGTGTAGTATGAGTGGTGGATCTAGTGGAAATATTGCCTGGCCGGATTATTTACAAGTTATACACGAGCATCAGATAGAGTGGGTAGAAGATCTTACCGATGCTGCAAGGACTGGTGGCTATCTATCTCCGTATGACAGTGAAGTAGCCTATGACCCTGACAACTACATTAATGCTATCCAGAATAGCTTTACAAACTATAATGGAAAGGTTACTGGAATAGACTACGATGCTGATTGGGAAGGTATTATGGATACCGTCAGGGCGAAGTTAGATGACGGGACTACTTTTCCTGCAATCACTAATGATGTTGCTACTATTGTCTCGAATAGTATAACAAACATAGGTAGCGAAGTAGCCGATGCTATTAGTGACGCACGTACTAACGGGCTTAACATTATTAGTGATGTTGATGGTGCTGTGGCAACTGATATATCAAATATTGTTAGTAGTGCAGTAACTAAAGCCCTTAGTGATATTGACAGCCTTATGTCGCAGGGCGATACTGATGTTGTAGACACGATAGATACAGCCTTTGCAGCGGCCATTGTTGCAGCAACTAGCGCAATGTCAGGCACCTACATTGATGATGCCGTTGATGCTTACGAGGAAGATATAAAGCCACAGTACTTCCGGGCAGTCAATAGGTTCACTGGAGGTATGGTTGACATAAACGCTGTGCATACAACGTCTTTTATTATGGGCTTAGCTATCATGGAGAAAGGGTTCACTAATGATGTAAACAAATTCAGGGCTGAGTTGGAAAAGGAAACTTATAATCAAGGTATTAGTATTTACATGAACGCATTCTCCAATGCTCTTAATGGGTATCTGACAGGGTATGCTAACGAGTTGACTCAATACCTCTCCCTGTATAGTAGTACAATACCCAGCGGTAGAGCCACGTTGGCTGGGTTGTTCGACCGGCAGGTTGCCGAGTTCTCAAACCTTTACAATGGCTACCTCAGTGGATTTATTACAACGAGAAAGGATAGGGATTTAACTTTAGCACAGTCAATGCAAACGATGGTTGGTATGCGCTTTCAGGAAGTTCAAGCATACGCTGCAAGAACAGCCTTGCTAGCTGATATCAACCGAAGCGCTATTGTAGCCAAGATGGAAGAGAAGAATAAGAACTTAGAGATTGACGTCCTTGATGCTGATTGGGATTACGATATCTATAACAAGTGGGGTATATTAGCTGGTGCATTGAATGGAGCTCCGACTGTACCTAAAGGCCCTACGCAGTTACAATCTGCCCTCGGGACTGGATTTAGCACTGCATCAATGGCCGCACAGATGAGTGGTGGTAACCCTTTTGCAACTGGAGNNGAGGAGGATTTGCTATAGGCGCAATAGTTGGTGCTTTGTCATACTAATGAAATTCAAATTTTGAAGAAAATGAGGTAATACAAATGAACCAGAGGAAACCAGAGTTCAACGTGTTTGATGAAGGTCTGCCTGTTCAGTTCGACCCGGGGTCTCCAGGCCAGATGCGAGGCGTGGTTCAACCTGAACTAGAGCCAAAGATGGAGATGCCTCAGGATGCAAGCCAAAAGTTTTTTGCCCGGCCTGAGGTCCAAAGTGTAATGGCGCAACTTGGTATGGCTTTTACTGCTAGTAATCCAAACCATCCTGCATATAAGCTTGGCCAGTTTGCTTTAGGCAACATAAAGAATAAGCAGTACGCTGAGTACGTGCGAAAGCTAACGGCTGGCGAGCCAATCACTAAGGATGATATTGCTACTATGAGTCCAGAAATGCAGACGCAGGCTATGCAGTTCGTGACAGCTAAGAAGCAGGGTGAAAGGCAAATGGATCTTGAAAAGAACAAGTATGACCTTATGGTTGAAAGGCTCGGGCTGGATAGGGAAAACATAGACTCATTAATTGACCAGAGAGCTAAAACGCCAACCTTTCAAGAGTCGGTTGAAGGCGAGGCTTATTTGAAATACTTGGAAGCTGCACTCCGTCCGCCAGCTGATATCAAAGTACCTACTGTTCGCCAAGTAAGACACGGTGAGTTGTATAAGACCATCCAGTGGAATCCAAGTACTGCTAAGTGGGACCTAATGTATACGTCGCCAATTAGGTTTGACCACGAGATCGGAGGTGTTGACCTGTCCGTTCTCCGATTGCCTCGTGAACAGAGAGTTGGGTACTTAGAGAACTTGAAGAAGGAAATTCAGAACTTGCCCGACTTCCGAAGGTTTCCAAGAACCAGTNNTTTGGGCTCGACCCTGATATTGATAAGCTGGACGACGAACACCAGGAGATGTTGACGAAAACTACACAGGCTTTCCAAAACAAGGTGTTTGCTTATACTCTGATTAAGAACTACCAGGATGTTGGTCAAGCCCTTGAGGAAAGAGACCAGATACCTGAGGGTACAACACTTGATAAGCCAGCAGCAGATGAAGAGTTAGTCAATGATCTTATGGAAAAGTATGATATTAGCGGAGGCGTTAAATAAGATGGGCATTTTGACAGAGAATCAAGAAGCCGTCAAGGCCACACCACAACCACAGACTAAGGATAACTTGACACTGTTGTTCGAAGCTCTGAGGTCTGACCCAAAAAGGTTTAGCCCAGAGGACGCTGAAAACATAGTGAGGATGTATAGTCAAAGACAGGCTCAAGAACACATACCAGGTAAGGTTATAGGCACTGCAACAGACGACCCTCTGTACGGTTCTTACGAAGTAGACAGAGAGATTACTACGGAAGAGGCTTTGAGTGGCCGGGCTGAGGCTATACAGCGTGGTCCTGGTGACATTATTATGAAGCCTATTGCTAAGCTATTCTCGAAGTTGGTTGGAACAGAAGAGGTGTTCAACAACTTGATGAAGGCTGAGACTAAACGACGTGAGGACTTACACGAAAGTTTTGAAGAGTTTCCATGGTACGCAGAAGTGCCAGCTGATATAGTTGCTGACATCCCCGCTATGTTTGCTTCTGGCGCAGCTGCTCAAGCGGCAACGAAGAAGATTACCAACTCTCTATTGAGACGTGGCGCACGAGGTTCGGCTTTCTCATTCATCTACGACATCATGCATGGTAGGAAGTTAAGCCCAGAAGATGCTGTGTTGTTCGCTGGGTTGGATGTAGCAAGTGGTGGGCTCGTCAGCACTCTGCAGAAGTTGAAAGCGGCAGGCGCACCAAAGACATCAGCGGAGTTGTTTGGTGCAGCTATGGCAAGGCCAGAAGGCAAGGTTGCTCAGATACTTAAAGAAGTTGATATACTTGCTCAGACGGTTAAAAAGCCTGGGAAAGGAAAACAAATCAACCGCCTCGTTGAAGAGTCCCGGCAGCTTGGACGTATGACTACAGAACCTGGCGTACAACGACTAGCGGATATTGAGAAGGCTATTAAGGCTGACGTAGCCACTGCTGAGAAGTTTAGCAAACTAGCCGAGAAAGCTGAGATACCTAGGAGTAGATTCGCCAGAAAGTTGACAGCAACATGGAGGTATTTGGAAGCACTTAAAGTTACGGACTGGACTGAAATGGGTATGAAGGCAAGAGTTAAAATGACTAACATAGCCAGGCAACAACGTAACTATATAGACTTACAAATGCGGGAGGTGTATAAGTTAGAAGGAGTTAAACTCAAAACGAGAGGTAAGTTTAAAAAGAGCGTTGATGATAAGTGGTTTACGTATTTAGACAAGTTCAAGACCGCTGGGCAAGCAGGACTAACTGGAAAGAAAGCTGAGATATTCAAAGAGCTTAGGAAGTATACAGACGACATGCTTGAACGGGTCAATGCTGTTAGGAAGGAAGTAGGGTTAGAGCCAATCAAAGGCATCAAGGCATACATGCACCATATGTTTGATGTGCAGACTATGTTGAAAATAAAACAGAAGTATCCATACAAAGCAGATATATTCGAACGTCTCCCGAAGCATATCTTCAACCCTACTGAGTTTGAGCGGGTCGGAGGTATCGAAGGTCTCATTAGAGATCCATGGACAGCCCTGAAGAGAATGACCCACATTGACTTGAAGCAAATATACCTTGAGCGACCAAACATTCTCTTCCGTGAACAAATGGATAAGTTTGGAAAAGCCCTACCAGAAGGTACTCGTAAATACCTTGAGCAGTTCTGGACTGAGGTTATTCTTGGCCATCCGACAGAGATGGATAAAATGACATCGGCTGCTTGGAATAAACTTGGAGCTAAGAAAGCTTTTGAAAAGCTAATGGTATTCTTTGGAGAGGAGAATGTTGGCCGGGCGTGGTCGAGACACCTTCGAAGGTTTTTACATCTTGGAACTATGTGGGGTCGACCAAAGCTGGGAGTACGTAACCATACTCAGAAGATGCTCCACCTTGGGTTGTACGGCTCGAAGGCTTTCAGTAAGGCTACGTTTAAGGCAGACAAAGGCCTGAAAGAAATGATAAAAGCTAATGAATTTTGGAAGATATCTCGCTCGGAATTTATGGAGTTGTTGCCGACAGGTGTATTCAACAAGCTGGAGAAGGCAGGATTCATTCCCTATGGGCATGCTCATATATCTAATGTCACTCATGCAATGAAGACTGCGTACTATGCCGGAAAGGAATTGGTATACAACCCGAAGTACAAGAAGTATGGCTGGACTATGGAAGATGTAATGAAGGAAATGGAGTATGGTGCGAAGACTACTCAATACTGGTACAATAGTATGGGTATGCCAGAGATATTTAGAACTGATATAGGCAAGAGTGCCTTTGCTCTCCAAAGTTGGTGGATGAACTATACATTCAGCTATTGGAGAGAGATACTCTACAGAATGTTTAAAGGCACAACTGGTTGGGGTAAACCTATACCTCCGAAGTGGAGAGTTGCAGCTGGTAGGCACATTGTTACAAGCGCAGCATTCATTGAAGGGATGAGACGAGCATTTGGATTAGATTACAGACGAATAGCTTTGTTGGGAGTATTACCTTCGGCAGTTAGCCCGATAGGACAGTTTACTATAGGACTCCTGAGTTATCTCAACGCAGCTGGGACTGGCAATGAGTGGCAGAGGAAGGCAGGCCTGCGTCAGATGTCTCAGAGCTGGTCTGCCTTCATACCAGGGAGTGGTGCATGGAAAGACTTCTCCAAAGTATGGAGAGGAGAGGGGACACTTAAGGACGTTTTCTTTCATACTGAGAAGAAGGAAGAGTTTTAATGGCGTCGGCTATAGTCTCGCCTTTAGTCGGATCTACGAATATTATTTGTCCAGGATCTACGCCTTTTACCACAGTCCTGTAACCAGTCTGCTGAAGGTTGTTGGCAATTGCAGACCTATTCAAGTATCTTTCGTAGTCTTGTAAGTACTTAGTTTTCATTTGGCTATAGGCTCCACTATAACATTGAACCTGTTGTCGATAGGATTTATTTGAACTTCAACAGGTTCACTCCATCCAGAAACATTGCCGGCCGTATCCACTGCGGCTAATCTCCAGGACTCGATGATGTATGGCATCCAGGTGTAACGAAATCCCCATCGGTCTTTAGCTTCCTCAGGGTTAACTTTGTCAACCTTTACTCCTTGAGTACTACTACGTTTAAAAATATAGTAGTCAATATCAGTCTCGGTTGGCGCATCCCAACTCACGGTGACTGTTTGCCTAGGTTTGATTTCTACCTTTTTTCTGATTAGCCCAAACTTCTCTGCATTGATTCCAAGGAAGACTCCTGACGTTATTAGGCCAAGACAGCCCAACACTACCAAGATTGCAAACTTAATAGTTACTGACTTGTCCTGATCTGGTGTTCTTGGGGTGTAGAGTTTTTCCATTTGATACCTCCTTAATTGCCTTTATTAATCCTTTTAAGTTAAATGTTTGTACCCTATAAGCCATAACTCTTTCGCTAACATTTAGATGCTCAGCAGCCTTGATTTGGCTACCCTTATGTAACCACAAAGCATCTATAATAGCATTCCTAATTACGTCGCTAAAGGGTTCTTTGTGAACAACAAATATATTCTGTTGAATTTTATGTACCTCTCGAAACAACGCATACACGCTGCCCATACACTTCACAGCATCGCTAAAAGGAACTGGGCCTTTGTTATGGTACAACGATAGCAGTGGAGAACGAAAGTCTTTTGCTATTACTCTTACTTTCATACGTCAAACACATCGTTTTCGAGATACATCTTCAGAAGTTCTCTAACTTCTATGTCAGCATCATTAACAGCCTTTATTAGAACACCTAGCTTGCCCATAGCCTCAGCAGCTCGTTCTAAAGGAATCTCTAGTTCGGCTAACTTATCCTTTGTGTATGCTAACCACTGCTTATGATACTTCCTACTCCAGGAATGTTCCATACCAGATTCTTGATACCACTGACAAGTGCCACTGTCACATAGCCTACACATAAGGGTGTGCATTAGTTCAGTTGTGTTACGAAGCAGAAGTTCGAGGTCGTCTCTTTCGTTCATTATCTGTTCAATGCAATCGAGTGCATCGTCTACGCTATCGTAGGTTTGTAGTTCTGCTAGTACGGTTTTTATTTTTTCTCTCTTGCCCATTTGTGCCTCCTTACAAAATTCAAATTTTGAAGTTTTTAACTAACAAGCAATTCAATAAGATAGTCTCCATCTTTCTGCTTGACGTTTTTTATATAGTTCATGGCTTCCATCTGGATTAGTATACGATTGAGAGTCTCCAAGTCAACATCATGTTGGAATTCAACTAGCAGTTGTGAACGCTTCATAGGTCCTTTCTCTGATAACCTCATCATGATACTTGCTAGTAGGTCTGCAATCATAGACTTTCCAACCCCTGAGAATGCCATCTGCATACTGCCTTCTACTTCCTCAACTGTCTTGATTGACCTCTCCAAATCTTTGGCGGTAATCACCATTCTGTCAGAGTGGCTAGCATTGTAAAGCATACATAGTTTGAGGACATGCTTCCTTCGTCGTGATATATAACCTTCAAAGCGGTTGTCTGTGAAGGATACATTTTGATATGTAGGGCACCAACTATTCCACAAGTCCATGAAGTCATCCGAGATTTTGAACTGACCAACTAGCTTCTTTATTTTTTCCAGGTCGTTCTTTAACAAGTCAAAGTCTTTATCACCAATGATTGAGTTGAACGGAAATATAATTGTCTTTGCCGGCTTAGATGCGTAGACAAATATAAACCTGGCAGTTAAGCCACCTCCGATAGCGTCACTCGTTAGGGTTGATTGTAACAAGTGTGGGGTAGTGCCACCTATGAGATTTACCCAGACATTGGGCATATTCTCTGTGCCTTGATGCTTAGTTCGGTAACGCCATCTATCTCGACAGTCATACCAATCAGTCAGGTCTATCATCAACTGTTTGTTATCATACCCGAGAAAGACAGTCAACTCAGGTGCAAAGATGGTCATACTGCAATGGACAATCGGCCGGCCCTTGTATTGTGTATCAACCTTGTGTTCGTTCAACTCTTTAATGAGAGCTTCCCTCGTGATGCTATCGGAAGATAGTTGAATACCAACGTGGTCTAGTAACTCTCTTCCAGGACTCATGGCCGTCCCCTTACCGGTGCCACTAGGGCCTACAAGAGCCACGTAAAGGTTGGGGTACGTAAACGAGTCCCACATCATATAACACTTGCGCTCTAAAGCAGATGCTATAATAGACAACGCTACCCAACGACGAAAGACAGTTGGTGGTTCAGTCTCGAGAGTTTTTTCCATATAAAAATCTACCCAATCATCTATTTGTCTTGGCATTGTCTGTCACCTTTTTGTATGCTCTCTTTAGTTCAGTTGCACCATCTTTCTTAGTTAAGTCTACATCTTCCATGTCTTTAAAATTCAGCCCCATCTTGCAATCTACAGGGATTATAAACGATGTATCTTTCCAATGTAACTCCTGTTCGAGGTTGGCCTTAATGCTTTTTAAAATGCTCGAATGCGCTGACCACGAAAGAGCTAGCGGTATTTGAATCCATATACTGTCATGCACTTGGTTAAGTAGTTCAACGGGCTTAAAAAGCTTTTGACTTTCAAATATAGGTAGTATTCCCCACTCGTTTATTATTCCCGGAACTGTGCTTTGTGGTATATAACTGTACGCTTCTCGAAACAAAGACGCTTCCCACCTATCAAGGAATATTCTCTTATCCCCCAGGAGGTTAACCAACCTACGGTTGTTCTTCTGAAGGTGAGTAACTATCCATCTGTGGTATTGCTTAACTCCAGGGTAACTGGTAAAATAGCTGTTGCGAATAAACGTAGCTTCTTTACGGCTCGTCTCGAAGTCAACAGCAAATGAGTCAACACCGTAGTCATAGTTAAACGCATGATTAGCTTTCTTACCCCAAAACCTTTCGGAGTGTTCGCCTGTACCAATAGAGCATGAACCATCATCTTTGTTTACTTTATCAATAGGCTTTTTGAATATCAAACTAGCCGTTAGTGCATGTACATCTACACCAGACTCAAACGCTTCTAGCATGATAGGCTCAGGTGCAATTACTGCAACAATCTTGTTTTCAGCTTGCTTCAAGTCTAGTTCGTATCCTACATAGCCTTCATCAGCAAGCATAAACTTACGCATATACTTAGGCTGGTTTTGAAGGTTCGCACCTGTGCCGAAGATTGTCTTACTGCTGCTTAGCCTAAGAGACTTTGTACCAACAACACTGAAGGCACACCTAAGCCTGTTGTCATCATCCAGGGTCATGTCATAGTACGTGCTCTTGGCTTTGTTCAACTTCCTTAGTTGCATCATTATCGAGGCTTCTGGTACACCTTTCCCGGACATTCTCGCAAGGGCTTTTGCGTTAGTCGTAGGTCTGCCAGTCTTGCGGTCTTTGAGTACAGGTAAACCTTTTGTAACGTAAAAATAGTTCGCCAACTGCTTTGGGCTGTTCGGGTCGATAGGAAACTTACACATACTTTGAAGTCTATCAGTAAGCTCACTGATTCTTTCGCCAGTCTCTACACTTGCCTTTCTCATACCCTCGACGTCCATACGAATCCCTCGTTGTTGCATATACATCAGGGGTTCAATCATCTTAAGGCAGCGTTCATATGTATGCTTGTTGCCGAACCGCTCTACTTCGTTCTCAACCTTGCCTATAATCTCCGGCAGGACTGCGCTGTCTTTAGCGTTATACTCCCAAAACTGTTCGTCTGGCATGCCCTTGTTTTTCCACTTCTTACCTTCGTCTTTGTAATACGGCTCTTTGGTATATATACTACAAAGGAAGTCTAAACCTTTAGACATTTCTGGAAAAACTACTCCTTGTGCAATCATTGTGTCCTTGATGTTGCATGTCCTTATGCCGTAACGGCTAAGAAGAAAGGTAGTATCAAACATTGCGTTTTGGATAACCTTAGTTATCTTCTTATCCTCAAGGATTGATGCAATCAGTTGCCACACCTCTGCCTCTTGGTCAATGGTATAATAAGGCGTGTTGCCTTTATGAGAGAATGGGACTGAGATAGCTTCTAGCGGATGTGTTGCAAACGAGATGCAATCCACTTCGTCGTTGATTGTTTCAATATCAAAGGCAACTTGCTTAGACCTCTTGGTATGCTGTAAAAACAAGATGGCTTCGGTAAACCCTGGGTCAAGAATCAACCTACGTTTAGGCAACTCCAGGTCTGGTGTACGACTCTCTATTCGTGCCCTAACCAAGTCGTAGCGAATGTAATGCTGGAACATATACTTCCTTAGGGCTGCGCTTGGGTGTACACAGGCAAGGAGTTTCCTCCCGCCTAATGCTTCACACTCATATAGGCTGCCCCGCCTCGCCGTAATGTTCTTCATACCCATCAATGTATAGAGTGGTATGTTCCCTAGGGCTACGAATATATTAGCCTCGGTTGCTTGCAACCTTTCAATTAACTCCGAGCGGCATTGTTTATACGTATCTGTTTCGACTGGATACTTCTTGCTAAGGTCAAGATACTTCTTAATGTCAGCGTTCGTCGGCTTTGGACGGAACGGAAAGACATTGTCGAGGTAACAGTTTTCTCTCGGAAGCATCGCTGTTGTTAGTAGTCGATTTAGGAGTTGTCCTGCCGGGCCTACAAATGGGCGTTTCTCCTCCTCTTCGACCGCTCCCCAGGCTTCGCCTATCAACGCTACCTTGCTCTTGATACTCCCCTCCGTGCCATTCGTTAGAGTCATTTTTCCTCCTCTTCATTTCTTCGAATAAGATGGTTATTAGTAATTCCTTCGTGAAATCGAAACCACTTGAGTGCTCAGCCTTGCTTTGTATGTCTCTAATCAGTTCTTCATACTCACTACGGCTGAGGACGACTAGGTCTAGGTGGTATTCCTCGGCATCAGGACCAAAACCGTGAGGACGTAAGGGCATTTTCTCTATAAACTTTGCCTTGTGTTTCAGTATACTAATAGCAAGCTCATGAGCCGTCCGCATCTGCATGTCCTCCTCTGCGTGTGGAAAACGCATCTTGCCTCTAAGCTCAGTCTGAGAAATCATGTAACTGTAGCTAAACAAACACTCCTCACTCTTCAGCATCTTCTTGTTCCTCCTCTTTATAGGCTAGTTCAATCCCCTTAAGGATAGCACCAACGGTAGGACTGTTCCATCCATACTGCTTAGCATCACACCCAAGGTTCATTATGTCATTACTCTTGTTTCCAGATAGACTAGAGAGAAAGTTAATAACTGCTGGGTAGCGTACCTTCTCAGATGTGGCTAGCCTATCTATTTCTTGGCTTGTTAGGCTTCGCATAACTTCCATCCTTTCGGTTTGAGTAACTGTTTGAATCGGTCGAGCCACCTCTTGTTTTGTATATCTACCCTGTCTTCCAGGCTATTGCCCAAACGTACTACTGTAATACGAAAGGGGCCTGCTTTACCAACATGAAGTATGTCACCCTGACGAAAAGCACCTTTGTTGTTAGAGTCTTCTATTAATAGTTCTACTGGAGTAGGCGCAAGTTTTTCAACAAGATCTTTTAACTTTTTATTAGGCTCATATCCATGATACTTTTTTAGGTTCATTTCTCACTCCTATAGCTTGTATACTCTCCAGGGTTTGCTCCAAACACCTCGACGATGTACTTATCTCTGTATGTTTCAACCAAGTCTGTTCCGAACGCTTTACAGCCGTAGTTGTAGGCTGCAAGAATCCCGTTGCCACTACCAAGAAAGGGAATGATAATCGTGTTAGATGGTGGAACGAACGTAGCGTATAGGTCTTCGTACATCTCGATAGGCTTAGCCGTAGGGTGAGTCTTTAACTGCGCTGCTATTGGTCGGTAATCAAAGACGTTGCTCCTACCCTCCTTGTTCAAACACGCACCTTTGCCTTTTCTTGCGTAGAAGAACGTCTCGTAGGCGTTGCCCATATACACCTTCGGGTGTTTAGTCTGGCCAGTTCGTTTGTACCATACGCCAGGTATAGGCATCATTTCAAACTTTGCTTCCACAATCATCTCCGCCATTCTTTTATGCCAAGGGTGTATACCATACCAGACTATGAGCCACGAGTCAGGTTTGAGGATACGAAAGGCTTCGGCTAACACTCCCTGCATAAATGCCTCATACTTGTTGTACTCAATCTCTTCATACTCAGCAACAGATGATAGTGGATGCTCTGCGCCTTTGGTTGTATACTTAGATTCTTTAAGGTCAATAGCAAATGGTGGGTCTATCTCTACTAGGTCAGCTAACTCAGTTTGGACGGTCTTGAAGTATTTGAATACGTCTCCTACATGGTAAGCTTCAACGAGTTGTTTGCGAGTCTTATCTACAGGAGTCTTTGCTTGTTCTTCTTTAACCCTCTTCTTTATTTCATTCTCAATCATCTTCTCGTTCACCATACTAAGCATCTTGCGAGCCTCGTCTTTGGTTTTAGCTACATCAGCTATCTCTGGCACACTAGCAAGTGCCTTTGACAAACTAACGTCTTGACTGAAACCAGATTCAGTATCACCAATTTCTTCGGCGATTTCCTTCTGCTTCTTACCATACTTAGCTTCTGCCAAATCAGCCTTCATGTCAATCTCTTCTCTCCAAGACAGTTCTCTACGTTCAAGATTCTCGTAGAGTTCAATAGCCAATTGGTCTGATTTTTTTGTGCCAGTATCGTAGATACGTATTGGTACTTCGTCGAGCGGCACCACTTTGCATGCTTCAAGCCTCCTACCGCCGGCAACCAACTGATATTTGTGCTTACCAGATTTTTTCTCAACAACTGATATTGGATGTATCAACCCTAGCTCACGTATACTAAGAACAAGGCTGTTCAAGCTTCCATAGTCCTTCCTACCTCGGTCGCCAATGTGTATATCAGATAGTTTACACTTTCCATCTGTCGGATTAAGCATCTTTACCTCCCGTCAGTTTTGCCTTTAGTTCAGCCAATTCCTCTGGAGACATGCTATCCACAGATTTCATTAGCTTTGTAAGTTTCTTTACTTTAGCTTTCTTAACACGCTGTGGTGGAGTGCGCATACGATTCGCTCTTGATTTCTTTATGTGCTCTTGTAACTCCTCCATAGTCATGTCAGAAATGGACTTGATTCCGTTTGTGTTAGACATTGGTTGCCCTCCCATACTTGTTTACAAATTCTTCAGGAGTTCCTTCAAAGGTTTCTATTCCCAGAGCCGTAGCATATATTACTTCGCCGTCTGCACCTCCTGACTCACCTGGTAGCCTGAGTACGTAGTGACATAACTTTAGCCACTCCTTGTCATATTCTAACCATTGTTGATATGGTCTATTTTTGTGCATGTGGAGAAAGTGGGTTAGGTGAGGACAGTACGGTACATACCCTGCGTCGTACAAATAGTGCCAAGCCTCCATGGCTCTTTTTACATTAAACGCTACATCCTCTTTTGTATAAGGGCCTGCTATAAATACTCTAGATATCATTACAATACCTCCTCTCTATCATCTGAGCCACTAAATCAGGTACGGAAAACATACTCTTTATATTTCCTACATTGAGAAAGCCAGACGTCTCCCCTCGCATGTAACGCATCGTCTCGACTATCTCTTCAGCAGTTGCACCTTTATCAATAGCTAAGTTGATTAAATTAGAAATGGTTATCATTAAAAGTCTAAGGTCACTTCCAGTCCTGGATGCGGTTATGTGAAACCACTTGAGGTTACCGTCATCATCTTCCATCATGTGTACGTAGAAGTCAAACGTCCCAACCTCGATGTGAGTCGTACTACCTTTCCATTCAGTCATCTTTACGACTCGTTAACTTTACTACAATGTGCCCAGAGACGATAGCACCAAAAAGTTTCTGACGTTCTTCCTTGCTGGTGTTCTCAACAACGTCGAGAGTGGAATCAATCAGTGCTGTCCAGAGTGCTCGGCCTATGCCATGTGGAATCAAAGCTGTCCTTCTGTCATACTCTTCTTGCGTTTGATTTATAGAAAGGCGTGGCCTCCAGTTTGGGTTAACCTTAGGCTTGTTCATCACAACTCCTTTTTTGATAATAAGAAAGGCGTAGGGAATTTGAACCAGGGTATCACCATCTGTGGAGGACAGAGGTAAGTTTGATTCCCTACGCCAATTAACTACTATTTCTGTGGTGTTAGAACCTTGTCGATACGGTTTACTTCTCGGCCATCATCTAACTCTTCTACTTTAATAAGAGCAAAGAATGATAAGCCTTGATAGTTCTCGAAAGGCTCAACTACAGGGCTGGTTGTTGCTGTGAGGCCTCCTGTTTTAATCACCTCGATACCTGCGGCTCGCAGTTCATCGTCATCTAACTCAAGAGCCCGTGCCCAATTTCTGAACCGACGCATAAAGGTTTTGCGTACCGGCTCTTCATCGGATTCCTGTGGATAGGACAGATACTCACGGACTGGGTATGTGTCTTCTAGGTCAGGAAAACTGCAGATGACTACCAACATTGGACGGTCTTTCTTGGAAAGTTCTAACTGTATTTTGGCAACTTCCAGTTTATGCTCTCCTCTCTCTGCAATAGTAGGTTCACCTACATCGTCCATGTTCATGTCGAGTACACTATAGTCGAGGTCATTTGATTTAGTTGGCATTTTAATACCTCCTTCTGATTAATTGTGATTAGTGAAAGACTTCAAATTTTGAAGATTGTTAGTTTACAAAATCAATCCTTCTTGTTTCATACTCCAATAGAAGATTTCCTTTGTTAACTCAATATCGTACTCAGCATCGTGGAGTTTGTCTTGGTCTACACGGATGCCTATTGCAGTTGCTACTGAGTATAACTTGTAGTTGTCCATATAAGGCCGTTTCTTGTATAAGTATTTCCAAGCCAGTTGACCAGCACAAACTGGTGGGCTGAACAAGTAGCTGCCTAAATATTTATCCCCTGCTTTTCTAAAGAACTCGTTCAAGAAACCGTAGTCAAAATGTGTATTGAAACCTACGCAGAACATCTTATCTTCCGTATTGTATTTATCCTTTATGTAACGATTAAATAGTTGGACAAGATACTTGTAGGTTTCTTTAGCTGACCGTCCTTGTGCAATATCTTCACGAGTAGTGTGAGAAACAGCAATAGCTTTGTCGTTGATTGCATCTCCCGGCCAGATATTACACTTGATATTGAACGACTCTTGTGTTTCTCCATCAATGTCTACACACCCACTTATCTGGTGGATACCGTAAGTGAAGGGATTCAGTCCCGTTGTCTCAACGTCGAAAAAGAAGATAGGTTTCATTACTCCTCACTCTCGATTAACTCCACACCATAGAAGCCACCAATGTAAACTGGATTAGCATCCCAGGTGAAGGATACTATGTTTATCATAACAGTGTATCCATTCTCCCAGTCGCTTTCCGAACCAGGGAAGTAGAAGTTTACGTANNCTGCGACAGGGCATTCTCCCCATTCCCACTCCCAGGTCTCTGCAGTTTTGTTGTTACCAAGACAGATGTATACATAATAAGGGTTCTGAGTTGCTATCCACCCTATCTGTATATCTCCGTCATAGGAACATACATAACTACTTGCCCACTTGTACGAATATTCTGGAACACCACAATTAGTCCAGATTACATCTTCAGTGAACTCGGTTGGATAGTTCAGGGGTGAAAAGCCAACTACTCCGGTGAGCAACACCGCTAAGAGTATAAAGGTTTTTAGGTTTTTCATTTGTTACCTCCTTTGGTTAATAAGTTACTGGTATTTGTTCTTATCACTATGGATGTTGCGTTGGTAGTGTCCAGGGTCGTCGTCTCCTGAACCGCCACCCTTCCATATCTTGAACCACCTCTTTCCCTTAAAGTATATGTATACATAGAACCTGTAGTCATGCTTGAACCAGGATATATGTATGTTAAAAGGTCCTTTTCCCTCATTAATAGAAAAACCCCACCATTTGAAATAGGTCACACCTTTCATTTAATCACCTTATCCTTTATGTCCATCCCTGCTTTCTTCATCAAAGCCTTAATGTCTTGTGGCTCTTCCTTGTCGAACACACCTCCACCGATACGAGTCCGAGCTTCATGGCGACCAGTACTCTGCGTGAGTAACTTATACTCAGCACCCTTACTCGTGTCTCTGGACTGTGCTACGTAGATCTCGTCGAACAACAAAGGTACGTTAATCTTCAAGCTGGGGATTGATTGAAACCTAGCAATCATTCTTCCCTCGACTTCGTCTTTAACCAATTCCAGATGGCTGTTCATAACGAAGTTGCATGGCAAAGCAGTAAATGCTTTTATCCAGTCGATGATTGTCAACCCTGCTATTCGGTATCCAGGCTGGGACATACATAACTTTTCTACTTTGTGAAACCGTACTATCTTGTTGTACAACGCAGCCCACCATGTAGTGAAGCTGTCTATGCAAACTGTACCAATAGAGTCAAACAATCCCATACGGTCGTATTCGTCGTACTTCTTCTCAAACGCATCGTATGCAGTTGGTCGTTCTTGGTCTTCGGTTTCGAATTCGTTTAGAACCATAAGTTCACCCTTCTTAATGTAAGGCTCCAGCATCTTGCTCTTACATCCACCTGGGTCGAACGAGAACACGAGGACTGGTTTGACCATTGTTCTGAATAACACACTTTTACCTGTGCCTACTCCACCACAGATTAGGGCATTGAACGTGCCCTTGCCGATTTCTGCAGTAGATTTGTCCCTTAACGCCTTGATTTCATCTAATACTTTTTTGTTCATCATTCCTCCTTATTGTTTAAATACTGTTAGTCTGAGTAGCTTGAAGAAAAAATACCCTGCTAAAATAAACCATGCTAACAAACAAAACCACGGGACTCCATGTATTTTCTTAGCCATTAGTTCCTCCCTTCTGATAGTCGAAGGTCAACTTCTTTGATTACATCGTTGACTGCTAAGTATATCTGCTCCTTTATTTCACTAACATTAGTTATGTATAATGTTGGAACTGGTTTAACAATCCTGATGGCTATTACTCTTGGAGTAAACTCGAGCCTGCCATCAGGGTATGTTTGTGTATCTCCTACTCGGAGCATTACTTCGAAGGCGTCCATTATCATCGTTTTCTCTCTAATTTAATTTTGACTAGTCCAGAACATCAGCTAATAACTTTCCTTCCTTTCTCAACATCAAGTGGATTCCAAAATTCTACAACAAAGTCGGTAGGCATACGGTCAATCTTGGCTACTGGATTGTGCCATGCACAGCAAAGGGAATGATACGGGCAAGTTCGCATGTACTTAGTGCAGCTCTCAGTATCCAAATCAAAGGCGAGCATGAACGTATCCTCTGGGGTTGTTGTCAGAAGGAGGTCGAAGTCCTCTTCCATACGAGCA
>JABAHP010005878.1_pt1 | contig 20987 bp, 33 predicted proteins | sample 7062081 | NCBI WGS metagenome assembly JABAHP01 (sample SAMN14534357, study PRJNA622989) | marine sediment metagenome | biome: marine biome [ENVO:00000428]; feature: marine pelagic biome [ENVO:01000023]; material: deep marine sediment [ENVO:00002113] | place: India: Gulf of Kutch | collected...
GGTGGTGTTCTCTCGAAGAGGCCCTCCGACTCCTGCCTGTCGCAGCTCCGCAGGAGCGGAGAGCTCTAGTTCGCGTCCGGTGTCGATTCCTAGACTCTGCGCCGCCCCTTGGACTTCGCATTCAATAGGCCCGCCGCCTGGCAAGGCGCTGCATCTGACACCAAACAGCTGTTCGGCTATCGATCTGTGGTACCGTTCTGGCGGCGGGCGCCTCTGCCCCAGCGTTGGCAGTCAGTGCTGTCTGTTGCAGCTGGGCGCCCAGCCGCCAGGCGGCCGAGGAGACGTCGTGCAGGGCGCTGACTCGCTCTTTGTGCTTGCCGAGATATCGATCGGCCTCGCTGGTTTCACGGGCATCACGGCCGCGCTTTACGCCCGCGGCACGTGGCACCCGCACGACACGTGGCGGGCCGTTTCCTTGCTCGTCATGAGCTTTGGCGCGCTCGGCTTCGCTCTTATCCCTTATGGCCTGCTTTCGATCGGCGTTCCGGACGCAGCACTTTGGCGGATCTTGAGCGCAGCCTTTGTCGTGTATACCGTGATCGGGGCGGTAGCCGCTGTACGGTTCCACCCGCCCGATGCTTCGTCCGTTCCGTCCTATCGCGTGATCGGGCTGATCATGTGGGTCGTTTCTTCGCTCAACGCGGTTGCTCAAGTTCTCAACGCTCTGGGCGTCTTTTCGACCCCTTTCGGCGTGTACTACATCGGCCTCGTCGTATTGCTCCTACTCGGCGGCTTCCAGTTTGCAGTCATGATCCTGATCCGGCCCTCGTGAGGTCGGCCGCCTGACAAGGCGCGGCAGCTGACCGGGCCACAGCGGGTTCGAGTCGATCCTTGGTGGTGTCCGGCATTCGAGCGTGGGCGCTCCGCGCAACCCCAGGTGGCGGGTCCTGCAGCCGAGCGCCCATCCGTTAGGCGGCAGCGCGGACTAAAATGGGCCCCCCGGACGTCCGATGAGTCCGCTGCGAACGTTGCGGCCATGAGAACTCCCTATAGTGCTGCCGCTTGAGAAGGCGCTGGAGCTGCCACGGCACGGCGGCTGCGTCATCGCTTCGTGGTACCCTTTGGAAACCAAGGTGGGTGCTCGGCGGCGTTCGGGGGCGCTGTAGCGTGCAGCTGAGCGCCCATTCGTTGAGCGGACGTAAGCGCCGCGTCGGCCGATCTGTTGGAGTTCCGGGTGACGAGCTTTCTCCTGGTCCATGGTGGTGCGCATGGAGCCTGGTGTTGGGAGAGAGTCGTGCCATTCCTTCGCTCCAGTCCCCGGGTAGCGGCCGTCGTCGCTGTCGATCTCGTCGGTCACGGCGACCGGCGCAACGTGAAGCCCCTCGGGGCAATCACCCTGGGTGACTACGTGGACGATGTGGTCCGGGAGATCGAAACTCGGGACCTGCGAGATGTGGTGTTGGTCGGGCATTCTCTGGCCGGGATTACCATTCCCCAAGCTGCCGCACGCGTCGCCGACCGCCTCCGACGAGTGATCTACCTGTCGACCTCGAACCCCGCCGTGGGGCAGTCCGTTGTTGACCTCATGAAGCATCCGCTGTCGCCAGCTACCCGCGGTGTGAACTTCCAGACCATGTTCTGCAACGACCTGGACGAGGACACCGCATCGTGGCTGCTCGCGCGGCTCGGCCCGGAGCCTCCCGGACCGATGGCCGAGTCCGTCGAGGTTGCGCGATTGCCACCCGGAGTCGCATCCAGTTACGTCTTGCTCGAGCGAGACGAAGCGCTCCCCCCGGCGTACCAACGGGAGCAAGCACGCACTGCAGGGGTGGACGAGGTCGTTTCGTTCGAAGCGGGTCACAGTGCCTTCGCTTCGCGGCCGCGGGAGTTGGCCGAGCTCCTCCTCCGCTACGCCTAAGCTTCGATGGTGCATCAACGCAGTGCCTCCGCTTTCGCCCAATCCGGTCTATCGTTGTAGCGATGCGACGCGGCAGGTCGGGGGCCGTCCAACAAGGCGCTGCAGCTAACACCAACCAGCCGATTTTCAATCGAGCTGTGGTAGCGTTTGGCATTGGAGCCCGGGCGCTTCGAGCCGCCTCGGGCGGCGGGCGGTGTGGCTGAGCTCCTAGCCGTCAGGCGGCGGGGTGACCGGCAGTTGAGCGCGTCCGCCAGCGTTTGGCGGATGCCGGAAGGGGCGCCGGTCTGACCTCAGCGCCCCTGGGAGGCAATCGATGAAGGCCCTGAAGATCGTCGGAATCGCGGTTTTGGCCTACGTGGGAATCGTCGTCGCGTTCGAGTCCTTGATCGGGTACTTCCAGCCCACCGCGGGGTCAATCCTGGTCATCACCACCTTCGATCGGGACGGGACTCCGCACGACCGGGTCGTGTCCCGCCTCGAGAGCGATGGCCAGCTCTACGTCGCGGCCAACCACTGGCCCCGGGCCTGGTACAACCGCGCGTTGGAGAACCCGGAGGTGCAGGTCACGCTGGATGGCGAGAGGAGCGACTATAGAGCCGTCCCGGTCACGGGCGCGGAGCACGATCGCGTTGACAGCGAGCACAGCCTCGGAGCGATGTTCCGGATCCTGACCGGCTTTCCCCCAAGGTACTTCGTGCGGCTGGATCCCCGCTAGAGAGGGCTCCAAAATGGTCAGCGGCGGTGAGGGCGGATCCGCCGCCTAACAAGGCGCTGCAGCTGACCGGGCCATAGCGCGTTCCAATCGATCCGTGGTAGTGTTTGGCACTGGAACTTGGGCGCTCCGAGCCATCCCGGGCAACGGGCCTGGCAACGGAGCGCCCAGCCTTCAGGCAGCTCGTCGAATTGCCACATTCGGGAGGAAATTCATGAGCCAGAGTATCGTTCGCGTCCCGCCCGGGCAGGCGGCGAAGGTTTTCGGCATCATCTATTTCATCCTCGGTATCTTGTTTCTACCCTTCTTCATCCTGCCGATGCTCCTCGGGGGTGGCCAGCAGCCGTTTGGCCTCGTCTTCGTCCTGCTCATGCCAATCCTCTATGCGGTAATGGGCTTCATCGGCACGGCGTTTCTCTGCTGGCTCTACAATGCTGTGGCTTCGCGAGTCGGCGGCGTTCAGATCGAACTGATGTCTGAAAGACATCCCTGAGGGGCGCGTGGCCTGACGAGGCGTTTCAGCTGCCACCAAACAGCTCGCCGCTATCGGTCTGTGGTACCGTTCTGGCGGCGGGCGCCTCTGCCCGAGCGCTGGCGGTCAGCGCTGTTTGGTGCAGCTGGGCGCCTAGCCGTTAGGCGGCGCAGCGGTGGCAGCCTGCAAAGCAGCAGTGTTCGATCTCGGTGGCGTCCTCATCCATTGGGACCCGCGGCTTCTCTACCGGAAGCTGCTCCCTAGCGAAGCGGCGGTAGAGCAGTTTCTCGCGACGGTGTGTACTCCGGAATGGAACGCCTGCCAAGATGCCGGGCGATCCATCGACGAGGGCATCGCCGAACTAGTTGCTCGCTTTCCCCACCAGGCGTTACTCATCGAGGCTTGGCGGGACCGGGTCACTGAGATGGTGCTTCCCATCTGGGACTCTGTTGGACTTCTCCGCGAGCTTCGTGAGCGCGAGGTTCCTCTCTATGTTCTGTCCAACTGGGGTACCGACGAGTTCGAGGCTATTCGCGGTCTCTTTCCCTTCCTAGAGTGGTTTCGGGGCATCCTCATTTCAGGCGACGTGGGTGTTGTCAAGCCCGACCCTGAGATCTTCCATCTTCTCGTGCGGGAGCACCGGCTGCACCCTGCGGAGGTCGCGTTCATCGACGACCATCCTCCGAATGTCGAGGCGGCGCAGCAACTCGGCTTCCAGTCCGTCTTGTTCAGCTCCCCGGCGGACCTGCGGGGGCAGCTTGGGCGACTTGGCCTGCTCTAGTGGCCATGCGGCGCCAAACAAGGCGCTGCAGCTGACACCAAACAGAACGTTTCGATGGAACTGTGGTACCGTTCTGAAGGCGGACGCCTCGGCTCCAGCGTTGACGGGCAGCGCTGTCTGGTGCGGCTGAGCGACCGCCCGTCAGGCGGTCAGTGGCGAGATGTGGTCTCGAGCGCCCCTTGTAGCATCAATTGTGGTTCTCGCCGCGGCCTCCGTTGCCTACCGCGATGGCGAGCCGGAAGGTTTTAGCAAGCGCCTCGTTCGTGCTGCAGTCGAACGCACAAATCACCGCGTCATATACGACGGAAGCTATCGCTCGATCCCTTACCCGAACGGTGATGTCCCTCGGAACATTGGTGTCTGCACGGATCTCATCGTCAGGGCCTATCGTGAGCTCGGTATCGATCTCCAAGAGGATGTCCACGAGGAAATGAAGGCCCATTTCGACGCGTTTCCGGGCAACTGGGGTCTGCGTCGGCCTGATCCGAACATCGACCATCGGAGGGTTCTGAATCTCCAGACCTTCTTCTCCCGCAAGGGAATTGTCTACCCCGTCACGGGCGACGCAGAAGACTACGTTGCGGGAGATCTGGTCACCTGGGTGATCGCGGGCAGGCTTCCGCATATCGGAATCGTCGCGCAGCAGAGATCGCCAGACGGGGAGCGCCCGCTCATCGTGCACAATATCGGCCGGGGGCCTCAGCTCGAAGATATGCTCTTTTCGTATCCGATTACGGGGCACTATCGATACTATGGATCCCGNNGATTCCGCTAGACACGTCAAGCGCTGTGGCCGACCCCCTCGCTGCACGCGTTCGCCCGAAACGGGTCACCCAAGAAGGCGCTGCAGCTGACACGGTCATGCAGGCTTCCAATGACCTGTGGTAGCGTCTGGCGTAGAAACTTGGGCGCTTCGTTCGCGGCCAGTCAACGGGCCGTGCGGCTGAGCGCCTGGCCGTTGGGCGGCAGCGCGCACACCTGTGAGAATCGTGTCCACACTCGCGGCCTGTGTAGTGGCCTCGATCGCCTGCGGTGGTTCGGCGCCCACCGGCCCGTGCGACCCGGTTGATCCGGTGCTCGCCGATTCGTCGTTTGTCGTCGTCGTCGAACCCACCGCGGGCCTGCGTGCACCAAGTCCTCTTCGCGTGCGCGGATGCTCGAGGACCTTCGAGTCGAATGTCGTTTGGGAGCTTCGCGCTCGTGATGGACGGATCCTGGCCTCCGGATACACCTCTGGGGGTGGGGCCTCCGGTGCCGCGGCGTTCTCGTTCTCTGTCGCCTTCAGCGTTTCTGCGCCCGAGGTCGGCCATCTGCTGGTGTTTGAACCCGACGAGTCGAACGGAGAGGGCTTTCCGGGCGGGCGTTCCGTCATTCCGCTCGTTCTTCTTCCAAGCTTGGAGTGCCTGCCGGCTGACAAGGCGCTGCGGCTGCCCGGGCCAGAGCGCGTTTCAATCAATTGGTTGTGATGTTTGGGCTTGGAACTTGCGCGCTGCGAGCGAGCCGGGGCGGCTGGGCCGGCGGTTGAGGCCCAGCGCTTGGGCGGCGCTAAAGCTAAGGCTCCGATATATCGATGAACCTCGCATGCTGAGATTCGAGCGGGCAACGGAGCGCTGGTGGAACAAGCCTCTGGTATCTCTTTCGGGCAGGATTCTGCCCGCCGAGCTTGCCGTTCTCGAGGCAGAACTTGCGCCCGGAGAATCCGGAGCCTGGATGAACTCACGTGGTACCACGAGCGGCGCCGTCGACCTGATTGTCACCGGCACGCGCCCTGCCTTCAGAACTCGGCGCATTAGGCTCCCCGAATTCGTCTCTTCGGTGGTCCGCGACATCTACAAACGGGCCAACCTGAACCGCGGTTGTGCCGACCTTGTCATATGGAACACGACCTCCTGCGAGGTGCGCCTCGTTCAAGTCAGGTGTCTTCAAGGGGACGAGCCGTCCCGGGCGCAACGGATCTTTCTGCAGGTCGCGGAGGAGATGGGCCTCGAGATGTCGGTCGTAGAATGGGAATTCGTGTCTCCACCCTAACAGGTTGCGGACGCGCCGCCTAACAAGGCGCTGCAGCTGATCAGCTCGTAGCGCGTTTCAATCGATTCGTGGTAGTGTTTGGCGTTGGAGCTTGGGCGCTTCGAGCGAGCCGGCGGGGCGGACCTGGAAGCTGAAAGCCCAGCCGTCAGGCGGCGCTGGCAACACGAGCCAACGTACTTTCCACCCATGAGGCAGATCCATGGTGAGCACAATCACTGGGCGGTGCCTTTGTGGCCGAGTCAAATACGAATTCAGTGGCTCCATCGGCCCGGCGACCTACTGCCATTGCGAGGATTGTCGGCGCTGCACCGGCAGCGCGTTCAATATCGGCGTTCGCCTCGCGCTGGCCGACTTTCGCATCACTTCTGGCGACCCGAAAAGTTTCACGAAGCGCGGCGATAGCGGTCGCGAGCTAACGCGCCACTTCTGCCCAGACTGCGGCTCTCCCTTGTTTACGTCCGCACCGGGACATCCAAACCACATCTATGTGAAGGCTGGGACACTCGACGATCCGGGCATCGTCGAGCCAGGGCACCAGAGCTGGGTTGAATCTGCGGTGCCATGGAGTCGGATCAACCCGAACTTGCCCAGCTTCCCACGTGGATCCGGGTAGGCTAGCGCCTGGCGTCGAGTTTCGGCTGCAGGCATTCAGGTCTTGCCGGACGTGGGAGCCAAGGCCGTCGTCGCGTGGGTTGGACTCGGTGGCGCCTGAGAAGGCGGTGCAGCCGGCCGGCGATAGCGCATTCGAAGCGATCCGTGGTAGTGTTTGGCATTGGAAGTTGGGCGCTCCGAGCGAGCCGGGGCGGCGGGTCCGGCAGCTGAGCGCCCAGCCGCTAGGCGGCTTCTACCTCGTAAGCGTGGGACGGGGGAGAGATGGAAGAGAACGAGCGAATCATCAGAGAGTTCATCAAAGCATGGTCGCGCCTCGATCCACAGGAACTCGCCGCGTACTTTGCGGATGACGGCGTATATCACAACATGCCAACTGGCCCCGTGTCGGGTCGTGACAACGTGGAAAGGCTCATTCGAGGCTTCACTGGTCCATGGACCGAAACCACCTGGGAAATTCTCAACATCATGGCCTCTGGTAACGTGGTGATCGCGGAGCGCCTCGACCGAACTCGGGCTGGGGAGAAATCCGTCGACCTTCCCTGCGTAGGCGTATTCGAACTCGAAGATGGCAAGATCAAGATTTGGCGAGACTACTTCGACTTTGCAACCTATCAACGCGGGCTAGCCTGAGGTCGCCGGAGAGGGCGGCGCGGCTGACATGAGGCAGCCGCTTTCGATCGATTTGTCGTAGCGTTCTGGCAGCGGGTGCCTTTGCCGAAGCGCTGGCGGTCGGCACTGCTTGGAGAGGCTCAGCGCCCGGCCGTTGGGCAGCGGAATTCGCGCTTGTGGCCCGGTCTCGGCTACCCTCGGGATGGTGGACTTGGTGGCTCGCATTCTGGTCATCGTCGGATTGATCTTCGTTGCTCTTGGAGTTCTTCTCTACGCGAGCCCATCGATTCCACTCCTCGGCAAGCTCCCGGGCGATATCCGAATCGAGCGTGCAGGCCTGCGGGTCTATCTCCCCATCACGACCTGCCTGGTAGTCAGTCTCGTTCTGTCAGCCGGGTTGTGGCTGTTCTCCAAACTGCGATAGGCGTCTGGCGCCGTGGGTGGCTGCCTGCGCGGGCGCTGCAGCCAACCGGGCCATGGCGCGTTCCAATCGACCCGTGGTAGCGTCTTGGCTGCAGAAGTCGGGGGCACCGGCCCACCCCGGGCGGCGGGCCCGTCAGCTGAGGGCTCAGCCGTGAGGGCGCTGCTCCGAGGGCGCTACGATGCAGCAATCCACACCCTCGCCGCGCATTACGCACTTCTCATGGGGACACCTCGAAATCGAGGATGGGCGTTCGTTCAAGGATGTGAAGCTGTTCCCCGGCGGCGCGCGCGAATGGAACTGGGCTGAAGCCGGGACTCGTCACGTCCCCGGAATTCAACCCGTGGATGTCGAGGAACTCCTGGACAACGGAGCGGCTGTGGTTGTTTTGTCGAAGGGCATGCAGGAACGGCTTCAGGTCTGTCCCGAGACCTTCGAAATGCTGAGATCCAGAGGCGTTGCTTTCCACGTCCACCAAACTGAGGAAGCGGTACGACTCTACAACGAGCTCCAACGATCCGAGCCTGTTGGCGGTCTGTTCCACTCGACCTGTTGATCAATCGGCGGCCAGCGGCATGACAAGCCGCAGCGGCTGATGCGGCACAGCGCTTTCCAGTCGGTTCGCGGTACCCTTTTGCAACAGCATTGGGTGCTCGGCGACGCCGTGCAGCGCAGCTGGGCGCCCAGCCGTCAGGCCGCACGACGGGAGGACGGAATGAAGCTCGTAGCTCTGATCATCTGCCTCTTGACCGCCGCCTTCGGGGCATTGGGCATCGCGTTGCCCTCGCGGCTGCTCGGCGTTGTGCGGTATTTCCAGACGCCCATGGGCCTTTACTTCGCGGCAGGCATCCGCGTGCTCCTGGGAGTGGCACTGGTGTTCGCGGCTCCCGCGTCTCGGGCTCCGGGGCTCATATACATCGTCGGCGTCTTCATCATCGTTGTCGGTGTGATCACGCTGTTCTTCGGTCTCGAGCGCTTTCGCAAGCTCCTCGATTGGTGGTCCGCGCAGGGATCCGCCTTTATTCGTGGGTGGGCGGTCCTCGCTCTGATCTTTGGCCTCTCGTTGGCATACGCCCTGGTTCCCTAGGCGGCGCGCGGCCTGGGAGGGCGCTGAAGCCGACGCGGCGCGGCGGCTGCGTCATGGATGCGTGGTATCCTTTGGCAACGAATTGGGCGCGGGGCGGTATTCGGAGGCGCTGTGCCGCGTAGCTGAGCGCCCAGCTGTCAGGCCCCTGGACGAGACGCCATGCCGACCTGGAACGGTTCATGTCACTGCGGCCGCGTCACCTTCGAGGTGGACGCGAGTCCCTCCGAGCTCAGCGACTGCAATTGCTCGCTCTGTCATCGCAAAGGCGCGATTTACCTCAAGATTTCCGAGGTCAACTCGGTTCGCGTTCTCTCCGGGGAGTCGGACCTCGCGGTTTACGAGTTCAACACGAACACGGCGAAGCACTACTTCTGCCGAAGCTGCGGCGTACACCCGTTTCACCGTCCTCGCTTCGCGCCCGAGCGCTGGAGCGTCAACGCAAGATGCCTCGAGGAGTTCGACCTCTCAGCCTACCCTCGGACGACATTCGACGGTCAGAACTGGGAGCGCTCGGCTCGCGCCGAAGGCTGGCGCGGGTAGGCCAGCGGCCCCACAAGGCGCTGCTGCTGGCCGAGCCATAGCGGGTTTCAATCGCCCCGAGGTAGTGTTTGGCATCGGCACTTGGACGTTCCGAGCCATCCTGCGTGGCGGGCGCGGCAGCTGAACGCCCAGCCGTCACGCAACGACGAGAATCTCGGAGCACCACATGGCCGTCTTCATCGCGACCAGCAAACGGTTCTACCCCGAAGCCAAGCGGCTGGTCTCGGAGCTGCGCGCAGCCGGAGTACGGGTGCATCATCCGTACTTCGACCTCAACCCGCACGCTGTCGACTCCGACCCGGACCTCAAACAGCAGGTAACGCTTCGGCATTTCCCCGAAATCGACGATTCCGACGTTCTCTACGCACTCACGCCCGACGGGTATGCCGGCTGCAGTGTGACGATTGAGCTCACCTACGCCTATGCACGCGGCAAGCGCATCATCGCGTCGGAGTCGCCCGCAGAGTTTGCTCTCCGCGCCATGGTGACGGAAATCTGTCCCCCGGCAGACCTTTGCGCACATCTCTAGGGAAGGCGCTGCCCAACAAGGCGCTGCGGCTGCCACCAGACGGCGGGCCGCCATCGATCTGTGGTAGCGTTGCGGCGGCGGGCGCCTCTGCCCGGGCGTTGGCGGTCGGCGCTGTTTGGTGAAGCTGAGCGTTCGTTCGTCAGGGGGCAGCGAGGTGGCGCAAGCGTGATAATCGAACACTCCCGCGAAATCGCGGCGCCGGTTACGCTCGTATGGGAAGTCATAACCGACCTCCCCAGCTATCCCGCGTGGAATCCCTTTGTCGTCGCTTGCCAGTCCACCTTGGCCGTAGGGGCTCCGATTTCGATGCGCGTGCGCGTTTTTCCATTCTGGGCGCAGCCTCAGCGCGAACGCATTTTCGAGCATGCCCCCGGCCAGCTGCTCTGCTATGGCGTGCGCGGTATGCCACTGGGTTCTCTTGTGAGCCGTCGCTGCCATGAAGTGCGTGCCCTAGAGGGCCAGCGCACTCTTTACGAGTCTCGTTTCGAGCTCGGCGGCTGGCTTGCCCCCCTGGTCCGGTTCCTCTTGGGACGGCGTCTCGCCAGGGGATTCCAGGCGATGACCGAGGCGATCGGCCAGCGAGCGGAGGAGCTGGAAGCCGGGCGAGCCTCGTAGAAGAAATCTTCGAGTCCAGAGCGCCCCCCGACAAGGCGTCGACTCTGACACCAGAAAGCGATCGACTATCGATTTGTGGTATTGTCCTGGCGGAGGGCGCCTCTGCTCCAGCGCTGGCGGTCGGCGCTGTTTGCCGCAGCTGAGCACCCAGCCGTCAGACCGGCGGGAAAAGTGGACTTCGCAGAAGAATTCTATGCGGGGCTCTCGTCGCTTAGGGATCGCGAGCCCTTCCGCTTCCCGCCTGGCGAGGTTCCCTCACATTTCCGACGGGCCGCGGTCTTGCTGCCGTTCTGGTCCGCGGACCGTGAGGTCTGGGTGGTTCTAACCCGTCGGTCGCCGAAGCTTTCCCAGCATACGGGCGAGACCGCATTCCCCGGCGGTCGGCTCGGTCCGGATGAAACGTGGATTCAAGCGGCTCTACGCGAAGCCCACGAGGAGGTCGGAATCGAACCCTCCTCGGTCGAGATCCTCGGGGAACTCGACGATGCCTGGAGTGGAGCAGGCCATCACATCGTTCCCGTTGTCGGTTGGCTCGCCGTCCCTCCCGAGCTGCGCTCCAACCCATCCGAAGTCGCGGAGATCCTCGTCGCACGTGTCTCTGAACTGCTTCGGCCGGAGAATCGCGGCGAGGACGAAATCGTGCGCAACGGGGTTCGCTACATCAACCCGACGCTCTCGTGGAGCGGCGGCGGCGCCTACGGCCTCTCCGCAGATCTGCTCCTCGAGGCGCTGGAGTGGGGCATTGGCGGACGGCCGGCCCGGGGGCCGGTCCGCCTCGGCGAGCTTCGCGTATATCTGTCCAGCAAGGCCGCACGCGGCCTTACAGCGCGCTGCAGCTGACGCGGCACAGCACTCACCAATCGATTCGGGTACCCTTTGGCCACGAAATCGGGCGCTCAGCGGCCCTCTGCGGCGCTGCGCCGCCCAGTTGAGCACCCAGCCGCCGGGCCTGTTGACAGGACACGCGATGAAGCTACCGATTTTTCAGCTCGATGCTTTCGCAGGCCGCCAGTTCGGCGGGAATCCGGCTGCTGTGGTGATTCTGCCCAAGTGGCTGCCGGACGAGACTCTGCAAGCGATCGCTCAAGAGAACAACCTCGCCGAGACTGCGTTCGTTGTTCCGAGCGAGAAGATCTTCGATCTTCGGTGGTTTACCCCGGAAGTCGAGATGGATCTGTGCGGCCATGCGACCCTCGCGAGTGCCCATGTCATTTTACACCATGGTTACGCCACGGAATCGAAGGTCGTCTTTCGATACCAGGGAGGCACTCTGACTGTGACGCGTGAGCAGGACCTCCTGGCGATGAAATTCCCGGCGCGGCCTCCCACAGAGATCGGGTGCGACGCGTCAGTGGCGGACGCGCTCGGAGCCATGCCTTCGGAGTTGCACCGGTCTCGCGATCTTCTCGCAGTCTTCGATAGCCAGGACGAAGTGGAGAAGCTCCGCCCGGATCTTGCGGCGGTCGCGAAGCTCGACACATTCGCTGTAATCGCTTCCGCTCCCGGCCAGAGATGTGACTTCGTGTCTCGGTTCTTTGCCCCGGGCGCTGGTATTCCCGAGGACCCTGCGACGGGTTCCTCGCACTGCACCCTCATTCCCTACTGGAGCAATCGCCTGGGCAAGGGCCAGCTTCACGCGCTGCAGCTCTCGAGAAGAGGGGGTGAGTTCTTCTGCGAGAACCATGGCGAGCGCGTCAAGATCGCTGGCCGGGTGTATGAATACCTCCGGGGTGAGATCTACGTGTGAGCCTCGTCCAGGGATGCAGCCTGAAAGGGCGCTGCAGCTGACGGCCAAGAGCGCATTCCGATCGAGGTTTGGTAGCATTCGGGTGTCGATCTTCGGTGCCCGGCCGGCCTCCGGAGGCGCGGTTGGCCGCAGCCGGGCCTCCGGCCGTGAGGCGACACGACTGAGTTCGAGGAGAACCGGCCCTTGGGTGTGACTCCGCTCCGGAATCGACCGTTCGATGCCATTCTCGTCTTCTTCTTCTGTGTCTTCGCCATTTCGTCTCTCATCTATGAGCAGTTCATCGTGTTCGGTATCGATCTGTCGACCACTACGGATATCTTTGGGCGTTCCTGGTATTGGTACGCCCGATCCTTCGATCCGGTCTTCCTGGATCCGCCCCTCTGGCTTCGCATCATGTGCACCATCGATGCATATGTGTTCGGTGCGATGTATCTGGTTCTCATCTTCGCCTTCGTGAAAGGCCGAAACTGGGTGCGGATTCCAGCGCTGCTCTACGGGGCTGCCATCGTCTACTCGACCCTCGTCTACTTTGGCTGGGAATTCCTCGATGAAGCGAACCGCGCGGAGGCAAATCTGCTTGCAGTGCTCGTCGTCAATATTCCCTATACAATCGTACCGCTGCTTCTTGTGTGGCGTGTCCGATACCGGGAACCCTTTACACGGAAAGCGATGTGAGAGCTCACGTTGGTAGCGTGCCGCCGGACGAGGTTCTGCAGATGACAGCGAGCAGCGGATTTCAACGGATTTGCGGTAGAGTTCGGGCGGCGTGCGCTTCTGCCCAAGCGTTGGCGCTCGGCGCTGTGCCGCGCGGACGAACGCCTGGNNGCCTGGCCAGTAGGCGGTTATCCAGCATTGGAACGCTTGGTCACGACGACCTATCTCGAGATGACGAGCGAGTCTCGAGCGACGCCGTTCCGGGGCGAACGACGGCTGCAAGTCCGCCGCGCGGAGCTTCCCTCTCCTGAACTCAATCGTTTCCTTTACGTGGCGGTAGGGTCCGATTGGTGGTGGTACAGTCGCCTTGACTGGAATCGCGAGCGTTGGCTGGCTCATGTCGACCGCGCCGAGCTGGAGACGTGGATCGGCTACCTAGCCGGTACTCCGGCAGGATACTTCGAGCTGGAGTCGCAGGCGGGCGGTCAAGTGGAGCTTGTGTACTTCGGTCTGCTGCCATCGTTCATCGGTCAGGGGCTGGGCAGGGAACTGCTCGCTGCCGCAGTGGATCGAGCATGGCAGCTCCGACCGAGCCGAGTCTGGGTTCACACCTGTACGTTGGACCATCCACGCGCGCTGCAAACCTATCAGGCCGCGGGGTTCGAGATTTGCGGGTCAGAGGAGAAGATTGAGCAGCTTCCTGACAGCCAGCCGGAGTTCTGGCCCGGAGCCGCGTCGGGCGCCGCGTAACGAGGCGCTGCAGCTGAGGCGGCATGGCGCGCTCCGATCGATTCGTGGTATCCTTTGGTGATCGCATTGAGCGCTCAGCAGCCTTCGGCGGGGGCAGTGTTGCCCAGCTGAGCGCCCAGCCGTTAGGCGGCTAAGGAACTCGGAGCCCTTCGCGTGCCCGAATCGGCCCGACGCGAGTTGACCGCTAACGAGGCCCGGATTCTCGCTGCGATTCAAGACCTCTACGGTGACGCCAACGATGAGGATTCCGTCTTCTTCTCTCCCGAGCAGGAGGCTGTCATCTTCATCCACGACCAGGCCGGCGTTTCGCAGTTCATAGCCAACCTCTCGTTCCTCGCGGAGCTGCACGACGAAGGAGCCACGCTCGAAGAGATCCGCGAACAATGGTTGGAGCCCAACTGGTAGATGCCGTCGGGAGCATAGCCGCCTGACGATGCGCTGCAGCTGAGCCGGCCACAGCGGTCTGCAATTGATTCGTGGTACTTTTTGCGACAAGACGGGGTGCTCAATGGCCTTTGGCGGCGCTGTGCCGCGCAGCCGAGCGCCCAGCCGTTGGACCGCGCGGTCGCATATGAACGATCCGGTCTCCAGGACTCGGGATACCTACGACACGATCGGAGCCGAGTTCCTGGAGAACAGCCGGGACCGATCGGAGATGCACGAGTGGCTGGATCGCTTTGCCTCGTCGCTCCCCGCCGGAACACTCGTGCTCGACCTGGGAGCCGGTCCCGGCTTCGACTCCGTGGAGCTCCGGAAGCGAGGCCTGAAAGCCATCTGCGTCGATCTCTCACTTGGCATGTTGCGCGCCGGTGTTTGCGAATTTCCGGGTCCGCGAGTGCAGTCGGACCTGAGACGCCTTCCGTTTCCCGCTTGCTCGGTCGGCGGAGCCTGGGCCAATGCCTCACTGCTCCACCTCTCCAAGCGAGACGCAGGTCTGGCGCTGCGCGAGATCCGCCGGGTTCTCCAACCTTCTGGCGTCCTGTACGTGTCCGTTAAGCGGGGCTCTGGCGCCGAATGGGAATCGGAGCGTTACGGAAAGCCTCGCTGGTTCCAGTACTGGTTGGACCGTGAACTCGACGAGGCGCTTCAAGCTGTGGGCTTCTGTGTCAGAGCGACGTGGGTCAACGAAACCAGGCGAGACACATGGCTCATCAGGCTGGCATCTGCGGAGCGCGCGGCCTGAGAAGACGCTGCAGCTGGCAGCAAACAGGACATTTCGAGCGATTGCCGCCGCCGTCTCGGCGGCGGGCGCCGTTCCCCAAGCGTTGGCGGTCAGCGGCTTTCGGTGCAGCCGAGCTCCCGGCCGTTGGACGGCTGCAGCCGGATTTCCGCTAAAGTGGTCGGAGTGTAGTGCCGTTTTATTTCCTGTACCGAGCGCTCTCGCGTGGGTACAGGGAGGCGGAGATGGGTGCACTTCTCGGAGCCATCAAGGGGATCTGGCGCGGTCTCATCCTTCTGCTCTTTTGCCTGTTGATTCCGGCCATTGCGTGGCTCACCGCAACCTACGCAGAGGGAGTCCTTGGCTTGGGCTTCACGACGATCTTCCTCGTTGTGCTTGGACTCGAAGGCTTCCTCGGCCTCGCTGCGCTTCTCGGCATCGCGTCAGAAGTGCAAGACCGCCACTCGGAGGCTCTGGACGAGGTAGCCTCAGAGCAGAGCCCTGAGTAGAGCCGAGCATCGCGTGCAAATTCGCCCCCTCACAGCTTCCGACAGACGTTGGGTCGGCCAAGCCGTCGCGGATCACTTCGCTTCCTCTCGCATCGTCTCGCGCGGCGTGGTTCACGATTGCAACGAGCTTCCTGGACTGGTCGCCGTCCAGGACGGCACTCACGGGGGAGTGCTCCTCTATGCCATCCGTGACGCCGAGTGTGAGGTGGTCGTCCTCATCTCGCTCGTGCGGCGCAGCGGAGTCGCGGCGGCACTGCTCGGTGCGGTGCAAGGCACCGCTCGCGATGCTGGCTGCCGGCGCCTGTGGCTCGTCACCACAAACGACAACCAGCCCGCGATCGAGTTCTACAGGGGTCGCGGCTGGTCCCTCAAAGCGGTTCACGAAGACGCCGTCACGCAAGCGCGCCGCCTCAAGCCCGAGATTCCTGAACTCGGTCACAACGGCGTTCCCATCCGCGACGAGTTCGAGTTCGAGCTTCTCTTGTCGGACAGCTCCGCCTGAAAACGCGCTGCAACCGCCGCGGTGAAGCGCTTCCCGGCCAGTTCGTGGTACCCTTCGGCAACAGCGTGGGCGCCCAGCAGCGCCGTGCAGCTGAGCGCCCAGCCGTTGGGGCGGGCGGGATCTCATGAAGCCGGATTTTGGCGCCACTTCAGGGGATTATGCTCGACATCGAGCGGGCTTTCCCGATTCGCTGTTCGAGCGACTTTCGGCACACGGGATCGGCAGGTCTGATCAGTCGATCGTTGACCTCGGAACGGGAACCGGAAGCCTCGCCCGAGGGTTCGCACGCCGCGGCTGCCGTGTCATGGGAATAGATCCCGCTGAAGAACTACTCGAGGCCGCCCGCGAACTAGACGCGGAAGCCGGTGTCAGCGTGGAATACCGGGTGGCTCGGGCGGAGGACACCGGACTTTCAGACGCGGCGTTTGACGTCGTCGCAGCCGGTCAGTGCTGGCACTGGTTCGACCGTCCGCGGGCAGCGGCGGAGGCCGCTCGGATACTCAAAAGGGATGGCATCCTGGTCATCGCACACTTCGACTGGATTCCGCTGAGCGGCAACATGGTCCGTGCAACGGAGNNTCACAATTTAGATTGGAGGCTGGGAGGTGGACTGGGCATGTATCCGCTGTGGCTCCACGATCTCGGCGAGGCGGGATATCGCAGGCTCGAGACATTCTCGTATGACGTCGAGGCTCCGTACACGCCCGAGGCATGGCGAGGCCGGGTTCGAGCCAGCGCGGGAGTCGGCGGAAGCATGACTCCCGAGCAGGTCGAGGCATTCGACGAAGAGCTCGCCAAACTCCTGGCTTCCCGCTTCCCTGGAGCGCTCCTCCGAGTTCCCCATCGGGTGTTCGCTGTCGTGGCTCGCGCTCCCGAGCGTGAAGGGCTCACAACGGGCTGAAGCGGCTGCGATACGGCGTGTTTCGATCGATTCGTGGTAGCATTTGGCAACGACGTGAGCTGCCCAGTGGCCCTCGCTGGCGCCGTGCCGTGTGGGCGAGAGCCCGGCCGTTGGGCGGGGAGATCGCTTGCGATGCATCTGACCGGTCAGCGTGTGGACCGAGCGCCGGGAACCTACGCGCTGCTTCTCGAGCTTCGCGAGCCGACCGAGCTCCAGGTGGGGAGCCTGGGCCGGATCCGCTTCGCTTCACCGTTCTATATGTATTTCGGCAGCGCGCTCGGCCCCGGGGGTCTGGCGGCGCGTCTCGAGCATCACCTGCAGCAAGCGCGGCGCGCTCACTGGCACATCGACTACCTCAGACGGGTCGCGGCGCTGCTGGGTGCTTGGCACACGTGCGACACCACGCGTCTCGAGTGCACCTGGGTCGATGCGGCTTCGTTGCTTCGCGGTGTCTCTCGCGTGCCGCGGTTCGGATCTTCCGATTGTCGCTGCCATTCGCACCTTCTCGCGGCCCAACGACTGCCCAGTCTTGCCGCGTTTCGGCGCCGCCTCGATCTTCTGCGGCCGGGCTGTGCGAGCATCCGGCAGCTTCGGGTAGCTCGCCCTGAGCGGGTCGCCTGAGAAGGCGCTGCGGCTGGCGAGAAACAGCAGCCTCCAAGCAGTTCGTGGTACCCTTTGGCAGCGAAATCGGGTCCGCAGCGGTCTGCGGCGGCGCAGTGCCGCGCAGCCTGGTGCCCAGCCGTCAGGAGCCGCGAAGGCAACGCTGCCAAGGCGGCACATATGCGCCGAAGCCGGAGAACCGCATGAACGTCTTCCTTCTGTTCGGGGCCGCAGTCCTGTTCTTCGTCGGGGTCATGCATACGGTCCTTGCAGAGTGGCAGGGAGAGAGGAGGCTGGTTCGGCGCATAACCCGATCGAGGCTCCTCGACTCGGGTGATGCTCAGGATCTTCTTGCGAGGAGGATCGTCCGCTTGGCGTGGCATCTCACCTCTGTCACGTGGTGCGGTATCGCAGCGGCGCTCGCCTACGTGTCCTTTGCCGAGCAGACGGAATCGCTGCTGGTAGTGGTACGAATTCTCGGTTTGACGTTCCTTCTTCATACGGTGCTCTCTCTGGTCATCGCTCGGGGAAAGCATCCATCATGGCATCTGTTCCTGATCGTGTCCGTGTGCTGCTTCTTGGCTACCGTCTCGGGGAGTCGCTAGCCCGGATTTCTCGCGAGTTGCTGCCGGACCGTGCTCTCGAACCGGTTCGTAATGCCCTCCGGCGATGAAGCCGGGCGCTTCAGCCGGCCTCGCTGGCGTCGTGCCGCGCGGCTGGGCGCGCAGTCGTCGAGCGAGCTTGCCCTGGATTTCTGGAGAGCAAAGTGATCGACCACATCGGCCTGCTCGTTTCGAACTACAGCGCGAGCAAGCGGTTCTACGAGCGCGCGCTCGAGCCCCTGGGCTACAGCCTCGTCATGGAAGTCGGCGCAGCCGCTGGATTCGGTGCGGGTGGGAAGCCGACCTTCTGGATAGCGGAGTCGGGGGTGAATGCACCCACTGCCACGCACATTGCGTTCGCCAGCCCGGATCGCGCAACTGTCGATGCGTTCTATGAGACCGCTGTGGCAGCCGGCGGCCGCGACAACGGTGCGCCCGGGCTGCGTCCTCACTACCACCCGCACTACTACGGTGCCTTCGTGCTGGATCCGGACGGCCACAACATCGAGGCGGTTTGCCATCATCCGGAGTGAGTAGAGCTGGAGCGTGGACAGCAGCTTGCGAAATGCGGCAGCCTGATCTGCCAGGTGGCGCCGGACGCAAAGGAGCCATGGCAAAGGAACCTCTCGCGGCGCATCTGCACTTCATCCCTCGCGGGCTGCGCCGTCCGCAGAACGCCCTCGTTCGCATGCTTCGGCGCTATTTCGAACAGGCGCCAGGCTGGGTGTTGCTCACCACGCGAGGTCGCAAGACCGGCCTTCCACGCGAGGTTCTACTCCCCTGCGAGCGCACTCCCGAGGGCCTCATCATGATCTCCACCTACGGCTGGCGCTCCAACTGGATACGCAACATCCAGCACGACGCCAACGTGACGATCACCGCCGGAGGCTGGGTTCTCTCGGGTCATGCGGAGCTGGTCGAGCTGCTCGAGCGCAAGATCCACCTGGTGTCCAGATATCCCTTCTTCCCCGCAGCTCCCTTTGCGCCGATCCACGCGGTCCTTCGCACGCTGCTCCGCCCGTTCCTGGTCATGTTCCTGCGGCGGTGGGTTCGCCCGCGCCCCCTCGTCGTCGTCCATCCGGTTGCACTGCTCTCGCCGCCTCCTGGAGCGGGGAGCGGCGCCGTTTAGCAGGGCGCTGCCTCTGACGCGGCGCGGCGCTTCTTGCCCGGCTCGTGGTACCATTTCGCAGAGACATTGGGCGCTCAGCGGTCTTCGGCGGCGCCGTGCCGCACAGCCGAGCGCCCGGCGGTGAGGCGGTAGCCGGGGTGCGTATGGATATTCGGCGAGCGACATCCGACGATCTGGAGCAGATCGCTCCTCTACTCGATGCTGCCGGGCTTCCGCCGCTACCCGGCAATCTGCCTCTGACCAACGTGCTCGTCGCGCTGCGAGGCAGTACGGTCATCGGAGTGATCGCGCTGGAGGTCAGGGGGCTTCGCGGCCTCGTCCGATCGGTCGCCGTCGAACCCGGCCACTCCCGTCAGGGTGTCGGCACCTCCCTGCTCCAGAGTCTGCTTGCTCGGGCCCAGGAGCTCAGTCTTCGGGAGCTCTATCTCCTCACGGAAGACGCGGAGAAGTTCTTCCGCAAGGCGGGCTTCGTTGCGGTGCCCCGCGATAGCGCGCCCGCGGAAATACGCTCGACCCGCGAATACCGCGAGCAGTGCCCGGAATCTGCGACTGTCATGCGGCTACGGCTGGTCACTCGTCATGTGTAGCCACAGCGACTGACGATGCTCAAGCTGGTGATCGGAAATAGGAACTACTCGTCGTGGTCGCTGCGCGCCTGGCTATACCTCCGCGAGAGTGGAGTTCCGTTCGAGGAGGTTCGCATTCCGCTCTTCAGCGGTCCGCGTTGGCGGGACCAGCTCGCCAAGTACACGCCAGCCGGACGGGTTCCCGTCATCGTGGATGGAGATCTCTCGGTGTGGGACAGCCTTGCCATCTGCGAATACGTGCGAGAGAAGGAAACAGGCGCGGTCGACTGGCCGTCCGATGTTCGCGCTCGAGCCCACGCGCGCTCGGTGTCAGCCGAGATACACTCAGGCTTTCTCGGCATCCGCAATGAGCTTCCGCAGAACATCCGTGCTCGGCAGAGGCTCGAGCCTTCCGAGCTCTCGGAGGGCTGCCGCGCGGAAGTTGGCAGGATCGACCGGCTCTGGCGTGACGCTCGGGAGAGCTACGGCCAGCAGGGTCCGTGGCTGTTCGGGCGGTTCTCGATCGCAGACGTCATGTACGCGCCGGTCGCGCTCCGCTTCGTGACCTACTCGATTCCGCTCTCTTCAGAGGCCCAGCACTTCGTGGATCAGGTCCAAGCGCTCGATTCGATTCGGGAATGGTGTGTTCGGTCGGAGGAGGAGCGCGAGAGCCTGCAATTCATCGACGATCTCGTTCCTGTATCCAAAGCGCCCGTGACTCAGGAGTAGGTCGCTGGCCGCTGGAAAGGGCGGCGCTGCAAATGACGGGCACAGGGCTTTCCGATCGGTTCGTGCTACCGTTTGGCAAGAGCATTGGAGTCCAGCAGCACCTGGCGGCGCTGTGGCGCGGGGTCAAGCGCCCGGGCGCTGGTGAACGAATGGGAACCGATGATTCGCCCACCGGTCCGAGCGAAGGATAATGGGAAGAACGGCACCTCTACAGGAACTCACCCGGGAGGAGCGATTGCTCCTGATGAGATTCGTCTGCTCGTTTGCATGGATAGACCTCGAGGTGAAGCCGGAAGAGCATGAGCTGATAGCGAGACTGATCCGTCGCCTGCAACTCGACGCCGAAGAGAAGAAGCAGGTTTCCCGGTGGCTCGAGTCTCCGCCGCCGCCCGATTCTGTAGATCCCGGCCTGGTTCCCAGAGAACACCGAATGAAGTTTCTCAGGGCGGTTGAGTCCACCGTTGCGGTGGACGGCGAGGTATCCCCGGAGGAGCGGGACACCCTCGTCGTGTTCGCTCAGCTCATCCGCTAGGCGCTCGTGCAAGAGTCCGCCTCCCAAGAGGGCGCCGCGGCTGGCGCCGAGGAGCGCGGCGCATTCGGTTCGTGGTACCATTTCGCGAGAACATCGGGTGCTCAGTGGTCATCGGCGGAGCTGTGCCGCGGAGCCGAGCGCCCAGCGGTTGGGCCGTGCGCCACGAGGTAGACGCCAATGCTTAGTGCCATCCTCAGCCTGCTGATCCTCATCGCCGACATCTGGGCAATCATCAACATCGTTCAGAGCAACGAGTCCACCGGCACGAAGGCGCTGTGGGTCGTATTGGTCCTGGTGCTGCCCGTGCTCGGTCTGGTGATCTGGTACTTCGCCGGCCCCAAGT
>JABAHP010005552.1_pt4 | contig 20974 bp, 21 predicted proteins | sample 7062081 | NCBI WGS metagenome assembly JABAHP01 (sample SAMN14534357, study PRJNA622989) | marine sediment metagenome | biome: marine biome [ENVO:00000428]; feature: marine pelagic biome [ENVO:01000023]; material: deep marine sediment [ENVO:00002113] | place: India: Gulf of Kutch | collected...
AAAATCCTAGACCGCTAGACCACAGTCGCTTCGGAGTTTTTTGTGTCAAGTGATAGATTAAAGTTTTTACTTTTTAGGCCACGCAAGCTAAAGACACATAACTATTTTATTGAACTCTCCGTGATAACGGTTTATGCTTGAGCCCATAACAATCCTTTTCATGATAATTGTAGGTTTGATGGCTGGGCTCGTTATGAGCTTAATAGGTGCAAGTGCTGTTATGCTCATATAGTTCCGTTTCTTAACTTATTCATGGCATTTAGTATCTACACAGCAATTGGTGTTAGTCTCCTTGTTGATGTTATATCAAGTATCTTTGTGGGGTATACCTACTTTCGTTATGGCAACGTTTCATTGAAACAAGGTCTTTGGATATCAATAGGGGCTATCATCGGAGCCCAGCTTGGCTCAGGATTCACTATATCTATTCCTGAGGTGATCATAAGTATATGTTACGGACTATGGCTTATAGGTTCAGGGATCACGATTTATCGAAAAGGATTAGATAGAACAGGGATAGTTGAGAGATTTCAGAAATATCTTAATTTTCAGTCATCCACTTCAAAAATCATTGTATCCTTTCTTCTAGGCATATTAATAGGGATTAACTCAGGGTTGTTTGGAGCTGGTGGGGGAATTCTAATAATGTTTGTCCTGATTTTTGTTATGGACTATCCGATCCATAAAGCAGTGGGCACCTCAACTATCATCATGGCTATTACAGCAGCATCAGCCTTGACAGGCTATTGGAGATCTGGAAACGTCGATTTATACGCTAGTGTTTTCATCACGTTAGGAACAATAATAGCTGGGGTCCTAGGTGCAAAGGTAGCGAACATAATAAGTGAAGATACCTTGGCAAGAATCGTTGGAGTTATTTTTACTATTTTTGGAATCATTATGACGTTTTTTAGGTTAGTCAACATATAGTCTAATGGGTGTCCTTAACCTACTTAAAAGAACAATACTGCTTGCTTTTTGTTCATCAACTATCGCATATCCACTGGCTTCGCTCAAATTTTTAGAAAATTTCAAAATATCGGAATGCCAAGCCATCTCGTTATATCCAAATCGTTTTCTGGCGAATCCTACTGACATTGCCCCTTTTGGTTCAAGATATGTGGCATTGGATATATGCGCTAATTTAGCATATTTTTCAGGGGTTTTCATATTGAAGCCTGGGATCAAAGTGTGTCTTAGAACTGTTGGGCATGAAAAACTGTTAAGAAGTTCCAAGGTTTCTAAATGCTTTACCCACCCATCCTTTATGAGAGGTCTACAAGTCTTTCTGTAGGTTTCTTCATCGGGGGCACATGCACTTACATACAACTGACTTGGCTCAGTTTCAAGTGAAGAGAGAGTTTCAGGATTGGTTCCATTTGTTACAACAAATATTGATTTAAACCTGTTTCTAAAGAACTCATCAATGAGCTCACTCAAAAGTGGATACAGCGTGGGTTCTCCCTCAAGGCTTATAGCAACATGAACTGGGTTTAATGACTCTTCAAGCCTTTTTTTATCAACGTTTACGTTACCCCCAAAACCAGATAAAGCCTGCTTATGTGAATCAATACACCCTTGTACAATATCCTCAGGCATATCTGGAGATTTTATTACTCTTGATTGTTCCCAGTTAACACCTAAATTTTCTGGAGTTGCTCTCCAACAGAAAAAACAACTTTGCGTACAATGTCCAAGGCTTGGAGTCATCTGCAAACATCGATGACATGGAACACCATAGAATTTTTCCTTGTAACAATATTGATCCCCATTAGAATTCAAGCTTTTTCTCAGCCAATGGCACGTTTTAACCGCACTATGTCTACCTACAACACTGTAATTCTGTCTACTGTAAAGCTGATGCAACTCAAAGGGAAGACCCATACTATTAACCTATTCAGACATACTTCATCTAAAGGTAGCTAAAGAACAATATGCTTGCTTAAAAAAAGATGATTTTAAAAAAATTAATAGTATTTTCCTCTAGCCGTGATAGGCCAGACCGCAGCCAATCTTCCATCTTTGACTACTTTAATTTCATCATGTTGATTAATTGTCGTGCAACAGTGACTTGGAACAAACTCCAGTTTATCCCCCCACTTTAAGTGCGCCCTATCCTCAGAATTTTTGAACCTTATCGTTCCATGCTCCTCACTTAAACTTACGCCCTCGACGTCAATTATTTCATCTTCAATTTTGACCAAAACTGGTGGATCAGCGGTTCTATGCCCTCCGGACATGACCTTGAGCCCTGCATCAGTAACAACTCTGTCCTTAAAATTTGCACCAATTACTTGAGTTAACACGGTTAAACTTGGTTCAAAAAACACCTCATTATGCGTCCTCCAGCCATACCCGGTCCCATAAGCACTAGTGCCAAAGACAAATGAACCAGGCTCAATCTCTGTAATTCCCGGATAAGTACCTGTTACCTCATAGGTTCCTGTAGATCCTGCACTCACTATCTCTACCGGTATTCCCTCTTTTCTTATCATGTTAGCTGTTTCTACAGTCTGTTTGTTTCTTTCCAATGCCAACATTCTTTCAACGGGACCTTCATAACCATAAATTCCCCTGAATTCTAGGTCAGGCATTGAAACAACCTTTTTCGCCAGTTTAACTGTTGGCTCTCCTGGCGCAATTCCACACCTACCGTGAGTCATTTCAATTATTATATGCTGTTTAACCCCCCATTTTCCAGCAATCTTTGAAATTTTTCTGGCTTCTTCAATGTTCTCTATAGAGGTTAGGACTTTTCCCTCTCCCATAGCTACGTTCATACCCACAAGTCTTTCTAGTTTATAGTCATCAGCAATTTCTTGACTGATTAGAATATTTTTATCTCCATAAATAATGCCCGAGTTTAGTAGAACTTCAGCCTCGCCTAACTTCTGGGTCATTATGCCTATTGCTCCTGCTTCAATTAGGTGATTGCATATTGCTGCTGCTTTGAAGGTTTTTGCATGAGGTCTAACGTTTACACCAGATCTCTCTGAAAACTTGAACATTTTTTCGATATTCCATCTGTATTTATCGAGATCAAGGATCAAAGCTGGCGTCATTATCTCTTCTTTTGGATCTCCTATTTGATACATCAAAATCAATAATCAAACCCTTCATTAGTATTAACGTTTTACCCGACTCATACCGCGAATCTATAAATGCATGAAAAGATTTCTTATGAAATGAGATGGAAAAGCCAACTTTTACAGACGTTTTGAAGGCCCGTAAGAGAATCTCCTCCTACTTGATGAAAACTCCGCTGAGGAGCTATGGAGGTCTTTCCGAGCTTTTAGATTGTGAGGTGTTTGTCAAACATGAAAACTACAATCCTACTGGAGTCTTCAAGATAAGGGGTGGGATAAATCTCATCAGCAGGTTAAGTGAAACTGAAAAACAATATGGAGTAATAACGGCTAGTACTGGAAATCACGGGCAAAGCATAGCTTTAGCCTCACAAATGTTTGGTGTACAATCCATTATATGTGTACCAGAAAATTCAAACCCTGACAAACTTGCAGCAATTAGAAGATTTGGAGCGAAAATTGAGGAGTATGGACGGGACTTTGAGGAGGCTAAGCTTAACGCAGAAAGGCTGGCTATAGAACACGGGTATCGATATATACACAGTGGTAATGAGCCTCACTTAATCTCTGGAGTGGCAACCTATACCCTTGAAATATTTGAGGAAATAATAGATCTTGACTACCTGATTGTCCCTGTTGGAGGAGGATCTGGAGCTTCAGGTGCAGGCATAGTAAAAGACACCATCTCCCCAGATACTAAACTTATCGGAGTACAAGCTGAAGCTGCTCCAAGTGTTTATCTAAGCTGGAAAGAAGGAAAAATAGTGGCAACGGAATCAGCTGATACAATGGCAGATGGTCTAGCAACTAGAAAAGCATTCGAACTACCTTTAGAGATACTTCGTGAACACTTGAATGATTTTATTTTGGTCAGCGAAGACGAGATGAAGCAAGCAATTAGAATTTACGTTGAGGAAGCCCATACAATAGCTGAAGGAGCAGGAGCTGCCCCTCTAGCCGCTGCACTAAAAATTAAGGACAAATTACATGGAAAAAAAATATGCCTGGTTTTAAGTGGAGGCAATTTAACTGTAAACATGTTAAAGGAGATTCTATAATGCCCGATACTCTTCCTAACATAGTTGCTTCTTTGAAAAACGCTCTAGAGTCCAAGGAGGAGATAAGAGCTAAAGTTCTGAAAAATACGAGGCGTACTAGGATGCTTTCAAAACAGACTATAATGCTCATCCATAATTCAGAGCACGCACGTGCAATGAATAATCTTGAAGAGATTAAGGGCCTTCGATCCGAAATGCATCCTTTATTTGAAACAGCCCCCGAGTTAGAGTTTTTTGAAGAAGTAAAAGCCTCCCAAGAAGAATACGCTGAAGCTCTTATTTTTCAGACCTTATTAAAAGAGGAAAGCTACTTAACTCCCGAAGAAGTAGGTGTCGAACCTTCACGCTATTTAATGGGGTTAGGAGACGTTCCAGGAGAACTACGTAGAGAAGTTTTAACCGCTTTAAAAAAAGGAGACATAGAAACAGCTGAAGAACTTTTAGACCTAATGGAAGATATTTATTTCAACCTTGTTACATGCGAAACATTAAGCCTACTATCAAGGGGTTTAAGAAGAAAAATAGATATAACGCGAGGGGTGGTAGAAAGAACCCGAAGTGACATAACCACCGAGATCGGGCATCAAAGACTCATTAAACGAATCAATCCCCTATTGCAGAAAAAAAGTTAGCAGTCTTACCAATCCACATATTTAAATTGGAGAGGCAACAAAATACTCCTGCTAGGTAAGGAAGACTGAGAATATTGTGTACATTTTTTTAAATAACGAATTTAAAAAAGACAAACACCTAGTGAAACACTACAATAATGAGGTATTTATGACATGGCTAATGAAGTAAAAGTATATGACACAATGGAGCGAAAAAAACGCTCCTTAAAACCTATTGATAAAGAAAGAGTTCGCATGTACGTATGTGGCCCAACTGTTTACAGCGACCCCCACATAGGCAACTTTCGAAGCTTTATGGTCGGTGACATCCTTAGACGATGGCTAGAATATCGTGGATACGTGGTTTTCATGACCATGAACATTACAGACATTGATGATAAAACAATAAGAGACTCTGGAAAAGAAGGAATACCCTTAAAAGAACTAACAGAACGCTACGTTAAAAGCTTCTTAAAGGGAGTCGATGCGCTTAACATGCGTAGAGCAACGGTCTACCCTAAAGCCACAGACTATATACCCCAAATGATAGAATTCACAAATGAACTAATCAATAAAGGAGCTGCCTATGAAGCAAGTGACGGGGTATACTTTGACATAGACAAGTTTCCCGATTACGGTAAACTAAGTGGGATAGATCTAGAGAAGGTTGAATCAAGCGAGAGAATATCAGCTGACGAATATGACAAGGAATCGATAAACGATTTTGTATTATGGAAAAAATCAACCGAAGATGAACTTAGAAGAGGTATTTATTATGAGTCACCATGGGGGCCCGGTAGACCTGGATGGCATATCGAATGTAGTGTCATGACTCGGCATCTTATGGGAGACTCAATAGACATTCACGCTGGAGGAGAAGACTTGGTTTTTCCTCACCACGAAAACGAGATAGCTCAATCCGAGACTTTAACTGGTAAAGAGTTCGTAAAATATTGGATTCATGTAAGACACCTTATGATAAATGGAAAAAAAATGAGTAAAAGCCTTGGAAACTATGTTAGCTTTGAGGAAGTTATCTCCAAATATGGTCCTGACGCTTTCAGGTATTTTTATTTGACAACACATTACAGAAAACCACTAGATTACACAGAAACTGCAATGGAGAGCGCGTCTAACTCAGCTGCCCGCCTTAGAACAACTTTAGACCTAATAGACGAATCAATGAAAAAAGAAGATTCACGGATGGATTATACCGAAACAGATGAAAACTTCCTAGCTGAAATAAATAAACACAGTGAACTTTTTGAGAAAGCTATGGACGATGATATGGATACCCATAGTGCTCTAGACTCATTGCATGCAATCTCAGGAATAATCAACACCTATATTTCAACCGAAATAAACAAAGGCATATTACTGAAAGCTTCAACACAATACCAGAAATTATTGAACGTATTAGGCTTCTTCGAGATAAAAAAAACAGAAATTGGAGAGCTCACGGAAAACTTGATTAAAATACTGGTTGAAACCAGGAACCGATTAAGAGAAAACAGGAATTATGAAGAAGCAGATAAAATTAGAGAACATCTCAACCAGTTAAATGTAATACTTACGGATTCCTCCCAAGGAACTAGCTGGAAAATATTAAGTGACTAGAAATATCGTATACTCGTTAACGCCACACTTTAACGCCTCGCTCATGCAAATATTGAGCAGTAAGCTCAGCAACGTCAGGCGTTTTGAAGGGTAGCCGTAACTCCTTTACTTGAATTATAATCTCTCTATAATTGATCTCCTCAAGGATACCAGTGTTTGAAAACTCATCAAGGATCGTTTGAGCCACTTCTTCAGCTATTCTGTATTTTGGGCTTAACATTTTGTAATGTAGTTTTAACGCCTCGGCAACTTCATCTGAGTCCGCCTCCTCCAAAGCCCAAACGGTTGGACGAGGCCCCCCTTTACTGCGCTTTACTTTAGAGACTTTCAGAGCAGGGACAAGTATCTTCATGGCTCTTAAACGTTTTAACGCACGGTAAACCGTGGCTTCTGGCATATTCAACTCGTTTTGAAGAGTCCAGGCTGTGGATGCTCCATTTAAACAGAAGAACAAGAAGGTTTCAGCTACAGCGGGGGAGCTGAAAACCTTTTCACTGAAACTAAGAAGGTCTTGAATGTTCTTTAAAGTAGTTGCAATGTCGTTTCGCTCATTCAATAAGAGCAATTTTCTGAAAACTGACACATATTTGTTAAATTTACCCTCTTCTCGAGGCCTCTTTTTAACCGATCGCTTTTTATCTGTGAATAGCTCTTCTTTTAAGGAGATCGTATCAGTCATAATCAGTTAGCCCCGAAACGTGCCATTTGGCAAAAAGTAAACGGTATCGATAAGCTTATAAGATTACTTGTTAACATGTAAACTTGTAAACATATAAACATAAAAAACAGGGTGAAAAGTTTACATGCCTCGTAAAACAGTCGCAATAAGAGGGTTAGACACTGAGCTTTACCACGAAGTTTTCTCAATGGCAAAAAAAGATGGTAAACGGGTGTCTGATGTTGTAAACGTCGCACTAAAAACCTATATTGAAATGGATAATGGAGAAATCCCCACTATCCCAAACATTGAGTTGAACAAAGTAAACACTAATGACTTTGTATTGTCCATAGACGATGATGGAGAAGTATTTCTTTCAAAAAATGATATTATAGACATCAGTGATGACGTTGGACCCTTCAGCATTCTAACTTCTGGGAACTTAATTTTCGAAAAAGATGTAGACAAAGACGTTCTCAAACGAGTTAACGGTGTAATTGTGAAGGGAGGCCATGTTAAAATCCCACGTAAAAGCTACGCATCATTTCTAATGAAAGCTCAAATAAGTGGGACAATAGAAAAATATTGAATTTTTTAGATAGACTAAAAATCGTTGGCATTGAAGACGGTTCATTCAAACCTTTTAAACGAGACGAACGAACTTTAATCTGCTGTACCAGTTTTAAAAAAAACACCCTCGTTGACATCCAATTTGAATGGATAAACGTAGATGGTATGGATGTCACAAATAAGGTTTTAACAATTTTAGCTAAGCAACAAATAGACGTTATAATATTAGGAGGAATCTCTTTTGCTGGTTTTAATTTAATAGATGTAAAAAAAATTAATGAAGAAACTAGTCTTCCAATAATAATGTTTTCAAGAAAAAAACCAAACCGAGATTCAATGAGAGCTGCTATTCGTAAACATTTCTCTGATTGGAATGAAAGACTAATTTTGCTAAGGGGGTTGGGCCGATCTTATACAACAGTTACATATCCTGGTAGCCCACCAATATTTTTTGGAGTATTTGGAACATCCCCAGAGTTTGCAGAGACCGTCTTGAAATACTCATGCCCATTATGTAGAATACCTGAACCCATCAGAACAGCGAGCATAATTGCAAAAGGGCTTACTCATAATCCCTGAGATCCAATCTAGATAATTTATGGGTTTGAAGATCAAAGATTGATACTACTCCTGTGGTAGGGGCAATTTTCATTCTCTTCTGAAAAGGGGTTTGGTCTTGAAAAGTCCCAGAAGCAACTATAGTTGTTCCTTTATACTTCTTAGTTTCATGGATATGAACATGCCCCATATGCAATAAATCTGGGACCCTCTCTATAACCAACCTATCAAAACTTTCTGGAGCAATTGGGGTGCTTTGACCATAACTGGGAGCCAGATGTCGTGCACGTAAAAGCACCTCTATGCCATTTGAAGGGTATTGAAAATCTTGACCGGGGGTTGATGATAAAACATCATCCAGAGATTTTCCATGGCACACGAGAACATTAACTCCGTGCAGGGCGAGTTGACAAGGATTCTCGTAAAGATTAATTCTAGGGGCTTCATAAAAGTCTTGACAATACTTCTTTGGAATGGGTGGTTGAGGAATGCTTTTTCTAACAGCGTCATGATTTCCAGGAATAATTATTATTTCAATGTGATCCGGTATTTCTTTCATAAGTTTTACTGCTTCGTCGTATTGTTCAGATATTGTGGATATGCTTAATTCATCAATTTGGTCAGGATAAACACCCACTCCATCTATTAGATCACCTGCTATGACAAGGTACTTAATTCTTGAAGCCAGTTCTCTATGGCTTCTTTCATCTGATTCGAGGTTTAACCATTCGATAAATCTGTAAAAAAGATCTTCACGAAAGAAGTTGCTTCCCACATGTATGTCAGACAGTAAAGCAGCGCATACAGGATCTTGTGACCTGGATGGTGGTTTATCTGGAATATCCGGCCAGATAATATTATTTACTATAAGCAAGTCCTCTGTATATTTTACAGAATCAACACAGATCACTTGATCCGGTTGAATTTGAAGCCCGTTTCGTACAACCTCGGGATTGCTTAACATAAATGAATATGATCTATCCAGATCTTCCATTTCTAAGAAGAGGCGAGAACCACGCGTTCTCTTTTGTGTCACCATCCCAATTGTTTTAACTTGAGATTTTAGAGGTAGATTACTTATCCTTTCAAATGTAACACTTTCCCTAGCGTCGATTCTTTTCCTTAGGATTGAATCAAGCTTTTCATACCGGCTACGAAAATAATCAGTAAACCCTGTAACATCTGAAGCTGGAACGCTTTTTTCAATACCCAAATATTGGATGTTTGATGCAATTTTATTCGATAATATTTCTTGGGACCTAGGTTTGCGTACGCGCGCACTCGGTTTAGTTTGTTTCAGATTATAAGCTGCCTCAATGAAAGATTGATCAAGAACCAAACGATCTGAATTTTTATTAGCTTCCTCTATGGCACTAGTTATCATTATCTCAGCAATTTCCTTGGGAAATTTTTGAAGAAATATATAGGCTTCTGGACTAAGCTGATAGCCCGCTTCAATAATTTTAATAATTAATGAGTTAAGCTCCAGGGACATTTTGATCGAGCTTATTTAGCCATTTCTAAGTAATCTTCTCTTGGGGGGCTAAATGCCTCAACGAGAATTGCTGGCTCCTCTCCAGTTGCCACAAAGCTATGAAGTTGATCTGCAGGAATGGTCCAACATTTTCCCGGTACTACCTGGACCTTTTGATCTTGACAAACAAGCTCACCAGAACCACTTGTACATGTTCCTATCTGCTCATTGTGATGTCCATGTGTATCAATTTTAGCTCCAGGCTGAACAATAATATGGCAAAAAGTAGCATTTTCACCACTTCCTAGTATTCTAATCTCTACACCAGGCACCGGTGATAACTTTGGTGCATCCTTCAGTTCTCTGGTTTCCATACTTTACCAAACACAATATAACGTAAAAACCTGTCTTTAAAGCTCAATTTGTATATTATCCTTCTTTTGAAGGATCATTTCTCTTATCTCTTTGCGAATAGAGTATCTGTAAGGCATCGAGCTAGTATTCCTGTCAATAAATCCCTTATCATACAATTTTTTCAAAGTCCGCGCAGTATGTTCACGAGTTTTCCCAATCTTTTCCCTAATCTGAGGAACTGAGCCCTCAACAGATTCTTCTAAAATGGTTAATACTTCAATCTCCGTCTCAGTCAATTGGTTTAATACAACTTCTTCAACAACAGGTATTGGCGCTTCGATTTCAACAGTTTTAACCTCACCTCTATTTAAAGTCTGAATAATGGTGCTGACTTCCTTTTTTACCTCGATTATTGTATTATCCATGTCATCAAGTCTAGAAGTTAACTGATTAATTTTTTCAAGGTCTTTCGAAGAATTTTCCATACGCTCACTACTTAAAAGTGCTTCAGACGCAATATTCTGTGCTTCCAAAACACCTTTTTCAACAGCGTTTATCGAGCCAACCAAACGTCTCAATTGACTGGTGAACCCCTTAGTAATCTCACCAACAATATCCTTTGAATCTTCATACTCTTTTTGTGCTTGTTTGATTTTTTGAAAGAAGATATATGAAGCACATACGGTAATTATAAAAAACGCCACAGTAGTGAAGAACAATTCCATTGAATACACCGTTTTATTATCTATTGTTTAAATAACCGTTCAGGTAGTAAAAGTTTACTTTTATAGGAAACCTCATTAAATAACGGGAATTAAAATCCTTCGTGATCTCTATATCTATAGAAAGTCACAGCCGAATCACATGTGAACTCAATTATCTTTAATGTGACCTCTATAGCAATCACTGAATATCACAAGCCTTAGGGAAACATCACAAGGGAAGCAAGTGTACATACTATAAAATCACATAGACATCACATATTTTAGTAAATTAAGGAATATAATTGACCTAAATTCATAGGAAATCTAAAGACGCTGTAGAAAGATTGTGCAATCAATTACTTTAAGAGTAAAAAATAAGCAATTAACTAGTATTTCAATAATATTTTAAATAAAATTCGATGTTTTTATCAATTTTTAATCCTGCTGATAATCAAAAAATGCATTTAACTAAGATAGTATGTGATATCACGCCATATCACAAAAACTTTCATCGTTTTAAAAAGCGGGTGCTTAATTTTATAGGGGGTGTTTAGCATCTAATAGCTATCTTTTAATGCTATTTTAAGGCAATAAATTATGTTTAATCACTTTGTTAGCACAGTAAAACAATTAATTTTCATATTGTTACGAAAAATGAGTGTTAAACACTTGTTTTTCATTTGCGCGCTCACAGGTGTTTGTGTAAAGAATCTGTTGGAACCAGAATCTCTTGTGATATCACAAGATAATCACATAAATTTGAGTTTTTTTGGTTTAGCGAGGTCTGATATGCCTTGAACTAATTCGTTTTCAATTGTTTCTAAGATGGTTTTTGACTCATTATCAAAGGGGCCTTCGACTAGTTTGGAATATTCTCTTAATTGATCGGCTAACATCTCATATTCCTCGAAGGGTAAAGTGTCGAATATACCAATGTAATAAATTAAAAGAATTGTAAAAATTGAAGAAATTATGTTATTTCTTGATTGGGCCAAAGTTCTACTAAAACTACCTCTGCTAACTTTTTTCTTCCTTAGAAAAGATTTTTCTTTGTATGAAATTTTATCCTCGAATAAAACCTCTGTTAATACATCAATAACAAAAGTTTCGAACTGTGAGTGTGTTAAATTGCTATTTTTAAGCAACATTATTGCCACTGGGTCTTGAAAAATCCTATTCATGTTTTCAGTTAACAAACTTTGTTCCAATTTGTGTCAAAAATACTATGCTTTTTATGATTAGAAGTTTTTTGTTTACAAAATTGTATACCGCATGGGCATCGTCTGCAAACGAGTTCTGTTTATATGATTATGTTAATTATATAGACATAACTTTATAAAATTATGCCGCATATATAAACAACAGTGTTTTTAGACATTGATAAGAAATAACAATTTTAGACGTGTAAATGTCAAATAATCAACTATTACTCGTGGATCCCGTCTCAACAATAACACAAATTTCCTTGTTTATCAAAAAATGCATCCAACATTCGAATCTTAAAGGAGCAATAGTGTCTTTAAGCGGAGGTATAGATTCCGCTGTTGCTCTCGCTCTTACAGTAAAAGCAATAGGACCAGAACACGTCACATGTATCACAATGCCGGAGTGTGATATCACACCTGAAGAAGATTTGGTGGACGTGATGTGTTTAACGGAGTTATTTGATGTCACATGTGAGCGCTTAGAAATTTCCTCAATGTTACATGTGATGCGTAAATCTCTTCCTATACCAACAAGTGAATCTAAAATTATTTACGGTAACGTTAAAGCCAGGTTGAGAATGTTACTAACATATTTTTTTGCGAATATGGAAAATAAAATCGTAGTCGGCACCTCCAATAAAAGCGAATTATTGACGGGGTTTTTTACGAAATATGGAGACGGCGGTGTTGACATTATGCCACTGGCGGATCTATACAAGACACAAATTAGGCAATTAGCACCTCATTTGAAAATTCCTGAACGTATAATAACCAAACCCCCTTCTCCTGGTTTTTGGCCTGGTCAAACTGACGAAGAAGAGCTTGGAATAAGCTATGACTATCTAGACTTGATATTATACTATTGGGAAAACAACTACTCCTTGAAAGAAATCTCTGATTCATTAAAGACTCCGCTGTCAAAAATAGAAGAAATTATCCAACGAGTTAACTCAAATGAACATAAAAGACATTTTCCACTAATCTTAAGACATAGTTAAACAATAATTAACAAAAAAGAGTGATTAAATGGGGCGCAAAAGAAAAAAAGAAGAAAAAATATTCAAGAAAAGTCTTCCTGAACAATATCTCTGCCCCAGTTGTGGTATGAACACAATTCGAGTAAATTTGAGCAAGAAAAATAATTCTGCATTAATGAGTTGTGGAAGTTGCAATCTAAGAACAAAAGTAGAGGTTAAGGTTAACACTTCCCCTGTTGATGCATATTGCCAATTTGTGGATAATTATTACAATGTAGGACAGATTTGAAAGATGCCTGGAAGAATTGAAAAACACATCCTTTCTGAGATTAATGAACATGGAACCATCCATATGACACTTATTGACCCTGATAGAATGAAAAACATCAATTATTTGCAAATTGCAGAAGAGGCATCACAAGGAGGAACATCCGCAATAATGGTGGGGGGGTCAACGATAGCATCTAATGTTGACATTGATAAATGTGTTAAAGAGATAAAGAAAAAAATTGACGTACCCGTGATTCTTTTCCCAAATGGAACCGCCGGAATCACACCCGAAGCAGATGCTATATGGTTCATGTCTTTGCTAAATAGTTCTAATCCATATTATTTGATTGATTGCCAAGCCCTCGCAGCTCCAGTAATTAAACGTTACAAACTTGAGGCAATTCCAATGGCATACATTATTATTGGGTCAGGAGGGGCAGCTGGGTACGTTGGCCAGGCAAGAAAAATTTCCTATGAACAATCTGAACTAGTTCTTGGATACAGCATGGCAGCTGAGCTTCTAGGAATACGTTTCGTATACCTTGAAGCAGGATCAGGGGCAAAAAAACCAATCCCTCCAAAAACGATTCGCCTAGTAAAAAGCCACGCGAATATACCGATAATTGTTGGTGGGGGCATCAGAAACCCAAAATCGGCTTTGGAGGCAAAAAAAGCAGGTGCAAATATTATAGTCACTGGTACCCTTGTTGAGGAAAAAAACCAGATTAGCAACAAAATATCTGAAATCGTAGAAACAATACAAAATTAAGACACAATCAAAGTGAAAAGACTAAGATAAATCAAATTTAAATCAGTAAAAGCAGGAACTAAAGTTAGATAAATCATTGAATAACCTCACGTTCATACACAAAAAACCTCACAGCAATAGAAAAGACAACTCAAATATTTCAACGGGTTGATGGTTTGAGAAAGAAACCCCATTCACTGAGCTATGGTAATTATTTTAACGAGTTAGAGAAAAAACTACTTAATCAATACGAATTAGCAAAAGAAGCTCGAAAAAAAGGGATTGATCCAACATTAAAACCTGAACCCGAAGTAACAAAAGACATCCCCGAAAGAATTGAGAAATTACTTGGACCCCCCGGTATCTCAAACCGGATGCGCGAATTAGAGCCAATGGAACGCCAAGAGATGGCCTTTAAAATCGCTGAGGAAATAGCACTAGGAAAATTTGGCAGCTTCGAAAGGAAAATCGCAGCCGAACAAGCGATAAGAACCGGGCTTGGCATACTAACAGAAGGCGTCACAATAGCCCCCATACAAGGCATACCAGAAATCAAGATAAAACAAAACCCTGACAGAAGCAAATACTTAAGCATATACTTTGCAGGACCCATAAGGCCAGCAGGAGGAACCGCCCAAGCACTAACACTCGTACTAGCAGACCATGTGAGGAAAACCCTAAACCTAGACCGCTTTCAACCCTCAGAGGAGCTAATAAGCCGCTTTGTAGAGGAGGTAAGGCTGTACGAGCGAAGCGTTAGAAGATTCCAGTACCACGTCACGGACGAGGACTTGGGAACCGCAATAAGAAATCTACCAGTTGAAGCAACAGGCGTATCAACTGACCCCTACGAAGTATCCAACTTTAGAGATGTTTCAGGCATAGAAACAAACCGGTTAAGGGGAGGGGCTCTAATAGTTGTCGTTGATGGAGTGGTCGGGCGAGCCCAGAAACTTTGTGGAATCTGTGAAACCCTAGGTCTCGAAGGCTGGGAATGGTTAAAACGGATGGGAGGAAACAACAACCAGCTAGAAAAGCCCACAGCAGGATTTATGGAAGAGATAATTGTTGGAAGACCTGTTTTTAGTTTTCCAGGCACCACTGGGGGATTCAGGCTACGATACGGACGAGCGAGAAACACCGGTTTAGCTGCAGCTGGCCTTCACCCTGCAACAATGGTTATCCTAAACAACTTCCTCGCGACAGGGGTTCAACTCAGAGTAGAGTTACCAGGAAAATCAGCCGCCGTATGCCCAGTCACAAGCATAGAACCCCCAGTTGTTAAACTATCAAATGGAGATGTAGAAATCGTCGATACCCAGGAAAGAGCAAAAGAACTCCTAAGAAGGGAACAGATTGATAAAATCCTCTTCAATGGTGACATCCTGTTCAACGCAGGGGACTTTATACAAAACAACAAGCCCTTACTTCCCTCAGGCTATGATGAGAATCAATGGCAACAGGACCTAAAAGTCCGAACAGTGGAGATTGGCTTCAAAGCAGCATCAGAGTTAACAGGATTACAAGTGAAACGCATAGAAAGCTTCCTCATACGTTTTCCTGATAAGCCAAGTGTTGATGAAGCGTTAAAACTAACGGAGATTGATATCCCCCTTCATCCCCAATTCAATTACCTGTGGTCATCCATAAGTAAGGATGATCTAATTTATCTACGAACCTTCTTACTTGAAAACTTAAACGAAGAAGAAGGTAGGCTCGAGTATAACCCGAAAGTTAAACACATTTTGGAGAATATTTTATGCCCTCATAGGATGGAAGAAGATCAGATCCAGCTGGGTGAAATCTGGAAGATATTATGGCGCTGTCTTTCACTTGAACAGAGATACCTGGAAATTAAACAATCTGAGCCCTTGAAAGTAGTAAACGAGCTGGCAGGGTTCCAGATTAACGATAAAGCCCCTGTTTTCGTTGGGGCTAGAATGGGCCGTCCAGAGAAAGCACGAGAAAGGAAAATGTCTCCCTACGTCCACTGCCTATTTCCAGTAGCAGAAGCCGGCGGGCCTCAAAGAGACATTATGAAAACAAGACCGAATGTAAGGGTCAAAGTACAGCTAGTAAATTGGAGCTGTCCGGAATGCGGTAGAGATGCTAGAAGCCCCTTCTGCCCTGAATGTAAAACCCCAACAATCGAAACCATGCATTGTGAAAGATGTGGAATCTCCATCGGCAGCGATAACTGCCCAAACTGCGGAGGTAGAACAGTCGCCTATAAAACAGTTGAGATCGATCTACAGAAGACCCTACAAGAGGCCAGAAAAGAGCTGGGGATCCAAATACCTGGTAGGATAAAATGTGTTAAAAGACTCATGAACCAGAAAAGAATGCCCGAGCACCTGGGGAAGGGGATCCTACGAGGGCACCTAGATCTCTCCGTTTTCAAAGATGGGACGTTAAGATACGATACAACTAATTTACCCTTAACCCATTTCAAACCATCAGAAGTAGGCGTAACCCTTGAAAAATTGAAGTTACTGGGGTATACCCATGACATCCATGGAGATGAATTAATTAACCCTTCTCAGATGCTTGAATTAAAAGTACAGGACGTTGTTTTACCGGAAGAGTGTGGGGACTATTTAGTCAAAGCAGCTAAATTCTTAGATCTTGAGTTAGAACACCTGTACAAGTTAAAACCCTGCTACAGCGCGGAAAAAAAAGAAGACTTGATAGGCGAAATAATATTAGGGCTGGCCCCCCACACGAGCGCAGCCCTGGTCGGGAGAATAATTGGGTACACAAAAGTCAGAAACTGTTATGCCCACCCCTACTGGCATGCGGGGAAGAGACGCAACTGTGACGGTGATGAGGATGCCATATTATTCCCATTGGACGCTTTACTGAACTTCAGCCGTGCATTCTTACCTGAACAAAGTGGAGGGTTAATGGATGCCCCATTATTAATAATCCCAAAGTTAAACCCCAACGAAGTGGATAGTGAAGCATTAAACGTAGACGTAATTTCAAGGTACCCCCCGGAATTCTACAAGCTGAGCCAAAAGATGGTAGAACCAACGACTTACGCAGCCCTAGTTGACACCCTTGGAATGAGGCTGGGAACAGAATCCCAGTATGAAGGCTTCAGTTATACTGAAGAATGTGACGACATCAACCTAGGAAGCCATTACGGAGCGTACACTGTGTTAAAATCAATGATTGATAAGCTGGAGAGCCAACTTGATCTCACAAATAAGCTGGTTTCAGTAGACGCAAAAACCGTCGCCCTCAAGATACTTAACAGCCACTTCATGAAGGACATCGTAGGCAACCTAAGGGCGTTCACAAGCCAAACCTTCAGGTGCAGCAAGTGTAACAGAAAATACAGGCGCCCCCCCTTAAACGAAAAATGCGGGAGATGCGGGGGGCCAATAGTGTTAACTGTGCACAGGGGTGGAATTGAAAAATACCTTGAGCCGGCCATCAACCTGGTTAAGGACTATGAACTCCACCAGTACTACGCTGACAGGTTCTCACTGATAAAGGATGAAATAGCAAGCATTTTCCCTGAGAAACCTGAAGAGAAAGTTCAAAAATATTCTCTGACGGATTTTATGACGACCAAGAAGTGAACCCAAAAGTTTTTCTTTTAATCCCTTCTACTATCAGAAGAGAAAAATGAGTAGACGACGTAGAAGAGAAGGAAGCACCGGGATGCCTGCATCAAGTGCAGGATTAATGAGGTTCTTCCAGGACGAATCATATGGGATAAAGATATCTCCGGAAATAGTGGTTGCCTCATCGATAACCTTAATCTTCGCCGTGATACTCGCCCACCTCTACTTTTAGGAACTGAACAAGTTTTATACTCGTAAAAACAATCCAGAAGAAGGATATGTACATGAGAAATCCCGGCAGAGGACACGGAAACCTAGTGATCATCGGCTCCAAACCCATCATGAACTATGTTGTAGCCTGCTTAACCCTCTTCAACTCAGGGGTGGAGACCGTTTACATAAGGGCTAGAGGCAGACACATCAGTAAGGCCATAGACTCTATAGAGCTTCTTAGGCGAATTTTCATTAAAGATGCCACGGTTAAGAATATTGAGATTGGCACAGATGTGTTAACCCGGGATGACGGGGAAAAGGCAAATGTATCAACGATAGAAATACTGCTATCGCCGTTTTAACACCTACATGAATACTTGGCGTAATTTACCTTCTCAGGACCTCAACTTTAGTAAACTGTCCACTGGAGACCTGAAGTAAACCGTCAAAAGGCTCCCTTACATTAACATTCTCCAGCCTAATATAGGCCCCCGCCTCCAACCCATCCACAACCCCACCTAACTCCCGCCAGAGACTAACCCTAACCTCCCCTGTGTCATCATCAATCCGGAAATTAGTTACATTCACAGGACCCCGCCGCGTCTCAACCTCCCTGGTAACCGGGTCATCCAGCAACTGACCCTCAATAGTTACGTTCATCTGCCCCTCAGAGAGTTTATCGATCTCGGTCGCCATAAAATCATCAGGCAGCACAAGATCCACCTCCTCCGGGTCAATGCTAATGGTACCATAGTTACCAACCTGCAGATCAACCCCTCCGAAACCCTGCCTCGTGTAACCGTTCTCCACGGAGAGAACAGTGCCCGCTTTCATGTCTCTGGTCAGATTAACATCGTCATCCCACAGAGTCACCCGGACCAACCCAGTCTCATCCTGCAGGAGAACCGAGGCAACCCTGCCAACGCTGCCATCATCCCGGGTGAACTCCCGCTCCTCACCAACCTCATAGACTCTGCCAACCACGTTAACCCCGCTCAAACTTTCCTTTAGTTCACCGATCTTGGTCCATTTAGAGACAGGCACCAAAGGCTCCACGCCCTCCTCAAGGACCTCAATCTCCGTGTTCCAAGATACATGAACCTCCGGCCCCCCTAACCGGCTCTCCCTTGCGGAGCCTGAAATAACCCTTATCCTGGTCCCCGGAGGGGTCTCGCCAAACTCGTCGACCTTGTCATCCCACAGAACCAGGTTAACCCTTGCCCCGCCCTCCTCTAAGACGAGTCGAGAAACTTTGCCCTGGCTCCCATCCTGCCTGTTGAAGGTTGATGTTGGAAAACTGTTCACCACAACCCCCTGCAGGTTCACGGTACCCGTTGAGTGGATCCCAGCGGGGGTAAGGAAAAACGCTTCAAGCCCCGGAAAGTCCCCCTCCTCCGCGTCAAGGGGTTCCATGTACATCCTCCCCCTGTTACCCACGTTTAACTCAATCTCCCCAAATCTCTCCCGGGTGTAACCGTGGAGAACCCTAACAATTTTCCCTGGGTTGATTTTACTGGCGGCTATCTGGTCGGCTTTCTCATCCCAAAACACGACGGTTAAGATCCCAGTATTATCACCGATTAGCATTCGGCAGACCCGTCCCTCCCTGCCATCCCCCCTGCTAAACTTTCTGCTTGGGAAGATGTGGATCACCCTCCCCGTAATGGAAACGTCGTTAAGGCCTGATGTCAGGTCTCCGATCCTAGTCTTGGACTCAATCCTGCGGCCCGCCCCGCTCATGCCCAGGTTGGNNCGCTTTCATCCTCTCCTCCTCAATCAGCTTTTGAACTGCTTCTCTGGTTAAACTTGGGTTGGAGCCTAGAATCCTGTTAATTATGTCCTCTGTGCCTGACATCACTAGAGGTATTTATCACGCTTTGCTATAAAAAACGTTAATCCTCTTTGATAGAGTCGGGGGAGACCATTGTGTAGATGAAGATCATCAAAAGGGTGACGATTGAGAGGGCGAGTAGGACGTTGGGTAAAAGATTNNTTCCCTATTTAAACTCAACGAATATTCCGCATCTCCTCCAACCACACATCCATGAGGGCCCAGTAAAACTCATCCTCCTCAAGAACGGTTAGATAGTGGTTCAGGGCCAAAGAGAGCTTATGCGCTAGGAGGTGGTAGCAGTACCCCTCCTTCCCGTCAATCACACGGAAATAGAAGCTGCTACAGCTGCAATAATCCGCCCGGGGGAAAACTATGTACTCCCCCCCCTGACCCACCACAACCCACAACTCCCTACCAGAGGGCCTGAACACATACCTCTTAACCCTACCCTCGGAAACCAGCCTCCACGCCCTCAGGAAACGGTCGCCGAAAAGCCTCATGAGACCCATCCAGTTAAGCCTGGAAACCTCCCTCGAGGATTCTACCTCAGCCAGAATATCCGCGAACCTGATTCTTTCCTCCATAAGGAGATACCACAAATGTTTACAGTATGTTGAACTGAGATAATGGTTTTATTTAAATCCCGGCGCCCCTAGCCCTCATTGAATAGCTTGATACGGATGCTCACCCCCTGGCCAGCCCTACTCCTCGAATCAGAGGAAAAGGTGCTAATAGTCACCGACCTGCACCTCGGAATGGAGTACGAACTGGCACAGCAAGGGATAAGCATCCCCTACCAGACCGACAGGATACTAGCCGAGTTAAGGGGCCTCATAGAGCAGAACCAACCGGATAGGCTCCTATTCCTGGGGGACGTGAAACACGGTGTCCCCCACACAAGCTTCCAGGAACGCCGGGAGATACCCTACTTCTTCAACACATTACTCCAACAGGTGCCAAGAATAGACGTTACCCGGGGAAACCACGACGCCAGCATCGAAACATACCTCCCCGAAGAGGTCATCCTCCACACCTCAAAAGGCATACTCATCGGGGACAACCCCCGGATAGCCGCCTTCCACGGCCACGCATGGCCCCACCCAAGCGTACTAAGCAGCGACATAATCCTCATGGGCCACAACCACCCCTCCATACTCCTACCCACCCACCTGGGACTCAAAATATCCCAGAGAGTCTGGATAAAGGGAAAATACGAAGCCGATAAACTGGCGAAAACCCTCGTAGAACAAGACCAGGGGAAAACCGTGAAAAACCCCCTGGAACTCCTCGAAGCCGAGTACCGCATGAAGATCAAAAACCCAGAGACCATAATAATGCCCACCTTCAACGACCTCCTAGGGGGACTAGCCTTCAACCAGGAACCCCCAAAAAGCCTCCTAGGCCCACTGCTGGGAACAGAACTGGTCGCCATAGACGACTTCGACGTCCACATGCTGGACGGAAG
>JABAHP010004541.1_pt2 | contig 20964 bp, 37 predicted proteins | sample 7062081 | NCBI WGS metagenome assembly JABAHP01 (sample SAMN14534357, study PRJNA622989) | marine sediment metagenome | biome: marine biome [ENVO:00000428]; feature: marine pelagic biome [ENVO:01000023]; material: deep marine sediment [ENVO:00002113] | place: India: Gulf of Kutch | collected...
ACGATATAGTAGGAGTTCTCACTTGTGTTGTAAACGAGTTCTATCGAAGGTTGATAGTCTACTATGAGGATATGAAGATTATGGAGAACGGTGATGTCCTTACAGAAGAAGAAATGAGGGAGTTGGGATAATGAGTATAGGATGGTTTTTGATTATAGTGTACGGATTAGCCTGTGCTGGTGCACTTTACTGTTTATACAGGATGAATAACAAATGAGAGCTATAATTATAGGCAAAGGTCCTGGTCGAGGTCTAGCACCTTTACAGAAGACCGAGGGTGCTGAGATTTGGGGTATCAACAATGTGTACTTGGAGCAATATGTTGACTTGATATTTGATATGCATGACATAGAGTGGACAGAGGAAGACATAGACAGGCACTACGATCNNACATATGTTCCCCAAGGAAGAAATAGACCTTAGAATAAAACTAAAGCAACAGGCGTTCAAGGGCATACGTGAACATTGTGTTAGAACTGGTATGCCTTACATATCATTGAGGAAGTATGAAGGAATACCATCATCTATTGGGTATCCTCTCAAGGAAATCATAGAAGAATTCGACTGTGATTACTTCCCAAGTACTGTTACCTACTGTATCGCCTACTCTATTTATAAAGGGTATGAGAGTGTGGAGTGTTATGGTATTGGATGCGCACAGCACGAAGAGTGGGCTTATCAGAGGTCAGCGGTTTCTCATTGGCTAGGTATAGCCAAAGGTAGGGGTATGAAGATTGCGGTCACCGGAGAGTGGGGGCGACCACTACGCATAATGAGTGGGAAACTGTATGGTTATGGTACTCCGCAAATGGAGCGAGGATTAAAGTGTATAGATGGCTACATAGACCCTGTAGAGAAGAAGATGTGGCAAGCTGAAGTGTGGAAAGAGGATGTGTTTTAATGATTATTCTATATAACGGAAAAGTAGGCATGAGACAGTATATGAAGCTTACTTTTATAATTGACGGACAGTTATGGTCCTACAGACCATACGTAGGTTACTTTTATTATGGAGATGTCGGAGATGGAAGCTAATGTTGTGGTGGATAGACGCTGTTGTGATAAATGCAACGGTTGGTCAGTAGTCGTGTGGTACACGAAGCGAGGCCGACAAAACGTACAGTGCGTAAAGTGCGGAAAGGTTTGGGATGTCTACAATAAGCGTGAAGAGAGTTAATCAGGCTGAGTACTGCGGTACGTGCAATCGAGGGCTGACAACGAGGCTATATGTAGTCACGTTAGGTCAGTTTGAGATTATTATGTGTATCAAGTGCCTCAATGACCTGAAATACAAAATGTTTGAACATACGAGGTGGCCTTAAGATGGTAGAACAGAATATAGCGAAAGATGGGCTGACATTGGCTCAGATATTTTACTATGCCGCTGGTGGCGGTGCTGCTGTGGCTGTGGCGGTTAAGACTTGGTTAACCGTATACAGACGGTGGAAAAATAGAAAGAATGTGTAAGTATTGGGAAAATGCACGATTGGAGGATATGATGCAAGCAGAATATCTAAAGTGTGGATGTGTTGTTTCCTGTAACGAGCCGGGAGGAATGATCGTGTGGTGTGATCTTACGGGTGACTGCTACTTTAAGGAATGGCAAGACGAACATATCCCATGTAAAAAATGTGGACGCTGTATAGCTTGTGGTAAGTGCAGTTGTCCAGAAAGGTTTGGAATATAAAATGAGTATTGATACAAGTGGAGTAAGAGGACATGTATGGCGTAAAGGACAAGAACACCTATTAGAGTGTGGGTGTAAGGTAAAATGTGGTACATACCCACAAATTGTAGTGTCTTGTCAGGAACAGCCTAACAAAGGCTACACTGGTAGGTGTCTGCTATGGAAGTGGGAATTAGACCATTCTATATGCAAAGGGAGCGTGGATTGTCATGTCAAAGAAGAAGAAGACGGAACGCTCTAAAAAACAAGTCGATATTGGTGAACGACCTCTGAAGTACCTGATGGATGGTGGTAGGTTGATGGTTGACGGTCAGCTTGTGCGGTCTAAGAAGGAGCCAGAGCAACGTACGGTTAGGCTTAGACGCAGAACTAAACGCAGAGGCAGGAAGCGACAGGCGTATGTTCCTTCGGTTACAGAGAGGTTGAACGCTGAATACAAGGCTCAGAGAGCCAAAAAACGACGAGAGGAAAAGAGGTCGAGATAATGGTAAAGAGATGGAATGCTGAGGACGAGAAACTGCACCATGCAAAGGTATGGGGCAACGAGTGTTGGATGGTAAACCACGAGGAATACTGTGCAAAGACTCTTTTCTTGAAGAGGAATCATCGGTGTAGTACTCACTACCATAAGAAGAAACACGAAACATTTATCATTATAGAAGGTAAATGCCTCATGGAAGTAGAAGACGAAGCTTTCATTATGGAGAAGGGAGACATCGTGGAGGTTGATAGGGGCATGCTCCATAGATTTACCGGAATAGAAGACACTATAATACTAGAGGTTAGTACACAACACTTCGAGGATGATTCTTTCAGGAACAACAAAAGCAAAAAGCTTAGTTGGAAGGAGAGACGGTGGCTGAAGAAGTTCGTGAAGAGGCTTGCGACAAGTGTAAAGAGTTAATGGAAGAGAATAGAAAACTTAAAGATCAAGTACTAGACCTACTCGAAAAGATTGATTCGTACGAGTGGGCAATGGGGATTTAATATGAAATGGCTGAAGTATGTTTTTTCTGCGGTTGTAATCCTTGCGTTTGTAGGGTGCGCCGCCACAAGTAAGTTCGAAGAGGAAAGACTTACATACCCAATAGTTGTTAAGAGTATGGTAGACTGCTCTGACGTAGCGGTATTCATCGGAGAGTGGATTGACGAGAACGGAGACATGACGTTTGACGAGTCTGAATGGTTTGTCTACGTATCAGACCGCTTGAGTCCGATGGAACGAGTGGAGTATTTAGTACCAGAAGGTATGTATGTGATTAAAGCGATTAAAGAGTCAGAAGGTATTGAGGCTTGGACGGTAGGTTCTATTCCTCAGCCTGATCTCAAGCCTAATGAGAAAACCACTCTTATTATTGAATGTGGTACTTTCAAAGAAAAAGGTGAAGATCATCAATGTCCTAATGACCATAGAAAAGACAGGGAGGCATAATGCCTGAGTACAATACTAGAGTTAGTGTAGTATCGGTACAAGGTAGAGTCTACGCATTAGACCCTGAAGACCCCAACGCTGAAGTGTACGACGACGATGCTCTCATACACGACGACAATTTGGACGGTATTCAGATGGTACTAGCGGACGACTTTGATTTCATGAATATGACAGACGATGAAGCTATTGGTATGGTGAACGATGTATTACCAGAGTTGGCAGAGCAGGTACTAGGTTCTATCCTCAGTCTGCGTGACCAACTACAAGTAGCTGACACGATTGCCACACTCTGCGAGCGAGCAGAGGCAGGTGACGCTGATTGGGAGTTATAATGGCATTCAACAAAAAAGACGAGGCTTATTTGAAGGATTCAGGTGAGCGAGAGGTAAACGAGGATACAGGTATGCAACGGGATACCCGACACGGCAAAGGCCGATACGACTTGATTCCTCCTACCGTTCTGAGACGACTCGCTCGGCTATACGAAGAAGGGGCTGTAAAGTACGATGCCCGTAATTGGGAAAAAGGCGGTTCAATGTCTCGCTTTATGGATTCTGCACTGAGACATCAGAACGATTATCGTGAAGGGTGGCGAGACGAAGACCACGTTATTCAGGCCATCTGGAATCTGTTCGGTATCGTCCATTATGAGGAAATGATTGAGCGTGGGTTAATGGACCCAAAGTTTAACGACATACCGAGTTATGTACCAGAAGGAATGGAAGATGATAAAGAAAACCTTAAAAACGTTGGCTAGTATTGTAATTGGGCTTTCACTGGTTGCTTGTGTAAACGGTGAGGCTAAAGTGAAGAAAGTGGAACCTACTGAAGAGGAATTAGCGACACTGTACAAGCAAGAATTGAAGGCTGGCGAAAAATGGGGAGATGTTAAGATTGAGAATAGAAGTGACTGCCTGATGGTTGCCGTGACTATTCTAGAGATAGTAAACATAGATAGTGAGACTGAGGCGTTGGAGTTGGTGTTTGGAGGGTGGTATATGCCTACAGACTCAGAAGATATCAGGCTTATCATCGGACGTAAGTATATTATCTTGGTGGAAGCCTACTTCTATGATAAAACTACAGGCAAGGCCACAGCGAAGGCAGGACAGCAGATGAAGGTTGGGGAATTAGTTGATGACCCTAACAATGACATTCTTATACATTGTATTCATACAGAGCCAAAGGAAGTATAATGGGAACTACTAAATTTGCACAGAGGTATCATGATAACATCCCTAGTTCTAGATGGGATGAATATTTCATGAAGGTGGCTAGGGAAGTGGCACAGAATAGCAAGTGTCTTTCTAGGGCTATCGGTGCTGTGATTGTGAAAGACAAACAGATTATAGCCACTGGCTACAATGGACCCCCACGTGGGGTAGACCACTGTTGGAAGCGCAATTCGGATTACGAGCGCAAGTGTCCTAGACAGAAGCAGGGGTTTAAATCAGGCCAAGGGCTAGAGATGTGTATTGCAGGACACGCAGAGAGGAATGCCCTTATAGGAGCCGCTAGGATGGGTATCCCTACGAAGGGTGCTAGCTTAGTATGCTACTGTGGTCCTCCTTGTAAAGACTGCATGATTGAGATTATTAACGCTGGAATCGTAGAGATTGTGTATTGGGATAGAGGTACAACTGGCAACTACGGTATTTGGTATGACGAGTTATCAGAATACCTCGCCAAGCAATCTGGGATTCTAATAAGGGGAGTGAAATTGTATGAAAGGTAAGTGTTTAAAATGCGTGAGGTTTCATCCGAAGGCTGTTGGTAATTGTAGGATGGCGGTCAGTGCTATGAATCTAGAGAAGAAGTACGGCTACAACATTTCAATTACTAAGTGTCCTGAGTATGTAGAACCTCAAGAAGTCTTCAAAGAGCCAGAACCAGAACATCCGATGGTTTGGACTAACGAAGACTGCGACTGTGAAGATTACACAAAATATGGAAATTGCGAATGCGAGGGTGATTAAGATGGTAGAACGGAAAGAGTTTTTCATAGTCGAGCTAAATAACTTCGAGGGGCTTGACAATTTGACGGTGAGAGAGTTAAGAGACTCTATCATCAAGGGATTAAAGAATGGTTTGCGATATGTTAGTATCATGACTCCAGAAGGCGTTAACCGAGCGGAGGAAGCAGGACATACTGCTGAGGACATCGTGATTGACGAATACATCATCGTGGAAGACGAGAACGGAGACATGGACTTTGAAAAGACCGCAGATCAAGTGTGTAAAGACATGATTATTAACGGTATGATTATATGCATGCGTGATCGCTTTGCTGAGATGTGCAAAGACGATAACACGAATTGGATAGACGATATACTTAATAAAGGAGACGATGATGCTTAAGAGGATATGGAAATCTTTTGTTGGTTGTGTTCGTTGGGTATTTTGGGTACTGACGTTTGCGATCTTGGCTAACGCAGCGTTTATCTTCGCCCTGATTATTACTCCAGCAATGTTCTATCTGTTCTGGCGAGCTAGGTCTTTTACTGATGTTGTAGGAGACGTAGGCGTTAAGGTAACAGAGAGGCTTGTTGAGGAATTACAGAAGTTTGAATGGAAAGACGTAGAGTTCGAAGCAGACTTTGGAGATGACGATGACGACGACATGTGAAGAGTGTAGGTTTGGTTCCATGAAGCACCGTAAGGTTAAAGCTGGTACGGATGCGAAGGGAAGGCAGAAGTTTAGAATGCTTAGAAATTATCACTGTGCGTACCAGAAAGTAACGCACGGTACTGACCAAACAAACTGTCAAGATTACTTAGGACATCAAACTATGTTCGAGTATTTAATGGATACACAACCAGACGAGGTTAACAAACTTTTAAGCAGAATGAATCTAAAGGTTGTAGGTTCTAGGAACAAATGGGGGTTCGACATTAAATGAAACTAAGTGATAAGCAGAAGGAAATCTGGAAAGACTACGAGTGTACGGAAGGGAAGACGCTTGTACTCTGCGATGGGTGTGGACTGTTGTTCTGCACTGACGACTATCTGTTTCAGAACGAATCCCATGTTTGCTTGGGATGTATAAACGGAATTAAATAATGGACCCGGTATTAGACTATATTCAGGACAAAGGTTGGGAGCATCAACTGTCCGGTGATGAAGTCATATTGAAACGGTGTGTATTTTGTGGTAGGGAAACATGGAAGCTTTACATCAACCGCAAGAACAGACTGTACCAATGCTTCAGAGCCTCGTGCGGTGTCAAAGGCCACATCTCCACACTTAAGAAGCACGTTGGGGATGTGATTGAGATACAGAGCATGGAAGTGGTTGAGGAACCTACAGTTGACTTCACCGAACGTACTGAAGACAGCTATCATCGGTTGATAGAGAGCGAAGAGTGGATTCGGTATTTAGACGACCACGGTATTACTCTTGATGCCATTAATAGATTTAAACTAGGGTTACACAGACACAAGAAGAATATGTGGCTGGTTTACCCCTCCTTTATAAAGGACATGCCTTCTTACATTNNGTGGTGTACCTGCTTACATTAAATACAGACTGCTTCCGTTCGAGAAGGAGTTGACAGAAACAGAGAAGTCGAAAGGCATCTCGAAGTTCTGGCGTGAGAAGGGCGCACCTAGTATTTTGTTTAACCAAGATGCATTAGACGAGTACGATGATATCATCGTAACGGAGGGCGAACGTGACGCTATCACTATGCTTATGCATGGCTACAGTAATGTCGTTGGCACTACTGGAGGTGCACAGACATTAAAGCCTGAATGGTATGACGTTCTGAAAGAAAAGAACAAGATTTTCCTAGCCTTTGATTCAGACGAGGCAGGACAAAAGGGTGCACGAGATTCTTGGGCAACACGCTTGGGATTCAGTAAGTGCTATAATATAAAGATACCTGAGACCGCAAAGGATGTTACAGAGTACTTCATGCAGGGGCATCTGAAGGAAGACTTTGATGTATTCGTTAACGGTGCGGAACCGTTTGACGTTCCCGGCATTAGGCCGCTTTTAGCGATCATGAGAGACATGACGCAAATCCCTGAAGAAGAACCTGTACTGCCCTTACCTTGGGATTCAGCCAACAACTTGATTGGCGGTGGATTTAGAGCAGGTGAGTTGATTACTTTGTCGGCTCCACCTGGAATCGGAAAGACTACAATGGCTTTGCAGATGTCATCCAAGATTGCACACAGGATGAAGAAGCCAGTGTTGTTCTTCTGTCAGGAAATGACATATGACAAGCTAGCGAGATTGTTCGTTACACAAAGCTTGGAATTGCCATTCTATAACTTTAATCCACGTGAGGATGCAGGACTGCGTATGATGGAATTCGAGAATACTCCGATTTACTTTGGGTATTCTCCACGAGTTACCCCTACACAGATTCAGCAGACCTTTTTAGAAACCAGAGATAGGTTTGGGATTGAGTTCTTTGTGTTCGATAACTTACATACTCTCATTCGGGAGCACGATAAGGTAACTGAGAGGATAGGTGCTGCATCCAAGATGTTTAAGGATTTAGCAATGGAGATGGGGGTTCCTATCTTGTTAATAGCGCAACCGAGGAAGATGGAGCAAGATCAGGTAATGTTCTACTACGAGATTAAAGGTTCTAGTGACATTCCTGCTGACTCCGATATCGTACTACTACTTCACCGAAACAGGACTAAGGACGCTGAAACTGTTGAGTCTGAGGAAGGTGAGGTATCAGTAGGCGGTTGGCGCAGTACAACCTTTGAGAGTCGGACTAGGTTTATTGTGGATAAAGCACGTGAAGCCGCAGGTGGTGAGTGCAGGTTGCACTTCGATACCGCCCATCGGCAATTCTACTCAGAGGATGTGGGCTTATGAAAGTCGTTTATTGGGAAACGTTAGGGATTGATGTTGAAGTTAGAGAGATTGCGAATACGAGATGGACACAGATCAAACGACAGAACCAGTTCAGTACTAAATCGGATTTCAAGAAGTTTTGTATATCTACTGCCGTAGTCAACCTGAAGAAGGTACTACAGCATATAACGACTTATTCCCAACACTATAGCGTACCAGACCATGATTTGTTTATGGAGTTGTTTGACTTGCTACTGAAGGCAAACCCTGGTCTTACTATGGAAGGTGTACGGATAGGTACGAAGAAGAAGAAGACAGATACTACTCAAGTAGGGTCATGCGCACAAACATGCGGAGAGACACCTCTTGAGCAGGAGAATACGTTTGAGGATGTTACTAGAGAGGAAATCCTTAATTTAGGTGAACGGGTTACTGAGATCGTTGTAGGTCAGGATAAGGCCATCGAGAAGGTTATTAAAGCTATACAGCGTGCTAGTGCAGGACTACGAGACCCTGAACAACCAATTGGTTCGTTTTTGTTAACTGGTCCTACTGGTGTGGGGAAGACCTACTTTGCTAAGGTGCTTGCCAAGGAGTTAACGGGTAGCGAGGCCAACCTTATCAGAGTAGACTGCTCAGAGTACCAAGCACGGCACGAGGTGAGTAAGCTTATAGGTGCACCGCATGGCTATATTGGATTTGATAAGGGCGGTGTGTTAACGAACGCTATCAGTCAGAAACCTTTCTCTGTGGTGCTGTTTGACGAGATTGAGAAGGCACACGACACTGTGTTTAACCTGTTGTTGCAGATTATGGACGAGGGGATACTCACAGCTAACGTGGGGTCTAAGCATTCGTTTAGTCAGGCAGTTATTTTGATGACCTCTAACCTTGGTGTAGAGGAAGCAGAGAAGGCTAAGTCGGAAGTAGGATTCGGTGCGAAGCGAGAGATGACGGTAGACGACAACATCTTTGCGATGGAAGTCGCAATCCGTAAGAAGTTTCGCCCAGAGTTTCTGAATAGGCTGGATGCGATATCTCACTTTATGTCGCTGTCGAAAGAAGACAGTAAGCATATCGTGAAGCTGGAGTTGGAAAAGCTTCTGCTGTTCTTAAAGCAGAATAAAAATATAGCAGTTGACTACGGTAAGCGAGTTATCAACTTCCTACATTCAAAGGGGTTTGACAAAGAGTATGGTGCACGACCACTAAGGCGTGCTATCAGAAAAGAGTTTGCAAACCCACTAGCATATAAAGTCCTCATTGGAGAGGTAGAGGAAGGGGATACGTTAAAGGCTAGCGTAGATCAAAGGAGGGTGGATTTTGAAAGACTTGACACCTGAAGAGAAGATGGCTCTAGGGAAGGACGAACTAGAGACCCTTCGGATGATGTGGCATAGATGGTTAAAGTCCGACATTGATTGGGCTGCGGAGATTATAACTGAACAAGGTGGTGTTCAATCTGACGAAGAGTTTATGTTTCTCAAAGGGGATTGGATAGAGAAGTGGGAAACGTGGATGTATCCATACATTGAGAGGCTGTGGAAGACTGAACACATAACAGAGAAAGAGGCGTGGGAGTTTAACGATTGGGCTTATGATTTAATGCAGATAGCCCTAGATGCAATACATAATATGGAGGTAGAGAAAGATGGATAATGCCTTGGATATGTACATGGAACGTATGGGGTTATTCCCTTCGTATGGAACACCAGAACAGATAGACGAAGATGACGAGTTCGCATACTTCCTCTTTAAAATACCGAGACATTATATTCGTGGTGAGATAGAAGCAGGGGTTGAATGGATTGGTTATGAGGAAACAGACGAGGAAGGTACAGAGGACGCATCTGTGGTGTTAGGTATGCGTTTTCTGCCTGTGTACATTGGAGTAGAGGAATTAGCAGGAATGCACGATGTTGACTTCTACTACTACCGATGTAGAGTTCCTAAAGTGTTCCTAGAATCTCCTATCAAACTTCTTCAGGACTATGGCATTGCACGTGACTACTGGTACGTGTACGAAGAGGTAGAAGTGTGGGAGAAAGAAGACCCCGAAGATTTACCGGAAGATGAAGAGTTTAATAAGGCAGCAGTTCCTAAAGCAGGAGAGGGCATGCCGAATAGAAATGAGTTGAACGCTGTGCGAAAAGTAAAAGAAGAAGATGTGTATCTCTATGAGGTAGTACTTAAATGTAATGAGTGCGACATAGAGTTGCAGGTTGTATCCAGTGATCTTTTCGAGGCTATTAGCAATAAAGAGTGTATTGATTGCGGCTGTCGGAAGATGTCTCTGGTGAGTAGCAAAGCGGTGAAGGAGGAAGACGATGGAGGAAACGAGTAACGGAATTAGAATATTATCTATTGAGGGATATCTTGAGGAAGATGGTGTGCGGTTGAAGTATGCCTTACCCCCTGTTTCAAACGATACTATGAAAGACTTCTATAGGAATTTCATTGTACAGTTATGTGAGAATATTGCTCAACTAGATGGGGCAGAAAATCTATTTGATATAGTGGAGAATGGTGATGACACAGACGAGTCGTAAACCCCTTAATTTTACGACCTATAACGATTTTGACCAACAAGCTGTAGAATCAAGCGGTATACAGTTTCGCCCTTCAGACTACGACGACAAAGGGATGGCGTGGCATAATCTATTTAATTCCATGCTACCTCCGAAAGAGGAATTACCTGTAGTACGAGGCGAAGTGCGTGTATTGGATATAGGTTGTAATACAGGGTATAGTGCAAAAGAGTACGAGAAGATATATGGGTACGCAGAGGGTATTGATTCTAACAAGACTTTGATAGATTGGTCTAGGTACAATTTTGAGAAGTGTCACCAGATGCGTATGGAAAAACTTGAGTTTAAGGACGAGAGCTTTTCTATGGTGACTGCTAAGGATATTCTTGAACACAGTACAGACCCTATGGCCGCATTGAGCGAGGCCTATCGTGTACTAGCGGACGGTGGTAAGTTGTTAGCTCTAATACCTTTGGATGGAGACTTGGGTGGTATTGACGATGTGTGTGTTCATCCTTCGTTCAATTACAATAATAGGTCACATCCTTGGAAGGCCACGGCTGAAGGTGTGTTCCGTAGGCTGTTTGACATTGGGTTTACGGATATAGTATTTCAAACGTTTTCTCATTCTCAGATGTTTGGTGAGAAACGAGAACTTGGCGACAATGTGTTAGTCGTGAACGCTACCAAAGTAAAAGGTATAGTTAAGGTTCCTTGGCACTACCTTTCTACTGATGCGTATTGGGCGGCCTTTCTGACGTTTGGTTGTACTGGCAACTGTGACTATTGTATACAGCATGTTTGCAAAGACGAGTTCATGCAAGCTAAGATAGACTACGAGAGAGGCAGATTGGACGGTGGCGATTGGGTTTCATATTACAACAACCTACAGAAGTGGGGAGGTCAACGTCTTGGTATTATAGGCGGAGAGCCTACTTTGCACCCAGACTTCTTTATGATCGTCAATGGGATACAAGGTTATTACAAGACGGTTACTACCAACTTGACTAGTAATGTCATTGAACAATTTCCTACACAGATTGTTGATAAGGCTAACGTGAGGATTAATACATCCTTTCACCCAGAGATTATCGACGTAGATAACTTTGCATCTAGGATACACTTCTTACGAGATCATGGGTTTAACGTAGACCAAATTGCTATGGTGCACCATCCTGGTGTAGACTTTAGGAAATACCATAACGAGTTTTTGAAGAGAGGAATTACTCTCACACCGCAGACCTATCTAGGTATACGTGATGGTGAGATGTTTCCTAACGATGAAACTACTGTAGCACCTAACTATGGTGAAACAGGTATTAATAACATGGACTTGTATCAAGCAGGGTTTTCGTGTCAACAGAAACAATCCATGCTCTGTCATTCGGGTAGGTTTCTAGTTGCACCCGATGGCGGTATTTACAGGTGTCACTATCAGCTTTATAGTAGGAGAGACAAGCAAGGTGATGTCTTTGGGTTCCAATTTCCTGTAGACCAAGACTTTAGGTTGTGCAATGACTTTGGGTTCTGTAACCCCTGTGACTTCCCTCATGTTTCGTTCAAGGCTCCACAGAGGCCGATTGAACATTTGATGATGATGCTGTGTGGTGGAGACGAACAGTTAGCACAGAACGCTACTTCTGTTGTTGGGGATTTTGTGTCTAAAAACGTAAGGGATTCAGAATTCTTTAATACGGTGTTTAATGTGTTATACACTAGTCGCAACCCTTGGTGGACTTTATACAACAACAAAGAATTTCACAAGGCTATTAATGAATATATGAATGAAGGCGGTATGGCGGATAATAGAAACTTAGAGTTCTTAATAATGTTTGACCAGACAATTCTCAAGCCATTGCCGTTTGGGCTTAATGTCTACAGAATACTAGACGATACAGCACTAGTGAAGTACTTGTCGTATACAGCAGACTTTCAATCTCAAATATTAGTACATCACTTTCCTGAGATACGGGAAGTCCTTGACTGTGAGCCTAGACTGCTTACGCCATTGATTTCGAAGATGCTGTGTACGTTTGGTACACTGTTAGGATACGAGAACTTTTTCTATATGCCAAAACAAGGGGAAGCTGATGAAGGATAAAAAGATATTTTCTAGCGGATACTTTTCTATGAAGGGTGTCTTGGATATTTTCGTTGATATGGGGTATAAAGTTTACACCACGTACAAAGAAGAACTTAGCGGTGTTGAAGGTGCTGAGTATGTACACTTTGCTCATGACGTTGATTTGAGAACTGACAGAGGGCAGTACTACATAGATTTAGCTGAGGTATGCATGAGCAACATTTCAGTTGGTGGTGTTCCTTTAGCAACGCACGACTATACTAGGCAGTTTATGTTGGAATGGTTTATAAAATCGTTCTTCTCTGCTGACTATATTATCGAAGAGTATAAGAAGTTGGGCAAGATGGATATGGTGATTGTGCATAATGACCATGACCCCACCTACGGGGGATTATCAGGAGCGGCAAGGCAGGATGGAGTTCCAGTGTTTTGTCTGTACAATGGGTTTAGTGCTTTCCTACATCCTATCATGTCAGGCATGCAGGACTATAGGTTTGGTGCTCACTACTGCTTGAACGGTCAATACGTGTTAGATTATTTGAAGGAGAGAACGCCCCCTGATTTTAAAGGGGCAGTAACAGGATGCCCTGCTTGGGATTTGTACTACGAGAAGGAAGAGAACAGGGAACCCAATACATTCTTGTACAATCCTACGGTTAACTATGAAGAGATTGAGATGCCTGAAGATTTAGGAGGCGGCAATTTCCTTGTTCCTACAGGAGTGCATCCTTGGACATATATGTTACGACCTCCGCAGACAGACCACTTATTTTATGAGGCGTTTGTGGAGTATCAAAAGAAGGTGAATCCAGACGCTAAACTGTGGATAACTATGCGTCCGTTTCACTTAGCAGGGAATTCTCATGCAGACTTAGCAAGGAAGTACGGTATCAAGAACGTTACTGGTTTTCTGCACCGTGACCGTCCGTTTAGGGATTTGTTACTGGAGTGTGATTATTACGTAAGTGGTATCTCTACCACTATTCAAGAAGCTATTATTACAAGGACTCCGACTGTGCTCTTGTGCGGTAAGGAACCTGCCGAGGATTTCTTTATGCAAAGGGATTGTTATGTGGAGACGATTATAAAACCAAAGCCCATAGTAGAGGCGTTAACTGTTGTTACGCAGGAGAAAGACGCACTAGTAGAGGCGTGTAACGACAAGGCTGAATACTATAATTACGGAGATGACGGTAAGGCTTCTGAGCGTGCTGTTGAGTATATGTTGGAGGTTGTAAATGGGTAATGATGTTAAAGAACACTACAACGCAGTAGCCCATAAGTGGGGAGACTATTACGATGAAGACAAACTGTATGAGTCAGGGGAATACCCATCGCCTACGTTTAGGTTGAGACTGCTAGCTAATTTACTAGGAGAATGTGAGAACGTAAAGCGTATCTGTGAGGTTGGTGTTGGGGAAGGAACACCACTACTAAAACTGATGGATATGGGGTATGACGTTCGTGGGTTTGACTTCTCGGAAGAGATGGTAAAACGGGCTAGGGATAATTTTGCAAAGGCTAATAAAAACCCAAACAGAATCTTCTTAGGAGATATTACTAACCCCCTGTCTTACCTTAGTATGTTTGGCGATTGGAGGATAGGTAAGTTCGACGCTGTTGTAGCGTTTGGAGTATTACCTCATGTAGAACATGACGCTACAGTTATTAAGAACATGGGTGTGTTGCTCAGACCTGATGGGCGAATCTACGTTGAGTTTAGAAACAAGCTTATGTCTCTGTTTTCGTTTAACCGCTATACACTGGAATTCGTATGCGACGAGTTGTTATCAGAAGTGGATAAGGGATTAGTGAGTGCAGTTGGTAATGACTTGTACGACAAGCTGGATATGCACGAACCTCCAGTAAGAGAGAAGGCAGGAGACGCTCCTGGATACGATGTGATTCTCTCCAAGTTCCACAATCCGTTTGAGATGGAAGAATTGTTCTGTGAGAATGGATTTAAGGATGTGAAGTTGCACTGGTATCACTATCACGCAGGACTACCGAAGATGGAGAGAGAAGACCCTGAGTTATTCAGGAAAGAGAGTATAAAGCTTGAGCATAGAAAAGCAGATTGGAAAAGCTACTTCCTGTGTTCAACATTTATCGTGGAAGCGACTAAGGAGTAATCATGAAGGTAGCATTGGTTGTAAACAATAGTTTGAGGCATAACTATTTCGCCAACATGCTTATACAAAACTTTGAAGTGGTTGGCGTTATAGAAACAATTAGAGATTATTACATGGAAGCAAAAGCTTCTGGTGACATTCCTTTGGAGTACGAAGGTGAAGATGCAGAATTAATGGCATGGCATTTTGACCTGCGTAAACAAAAGGAAGAAGAGTACTTTGGTGAAGAACACCCCACGGTTGATAGGAATGCTTGCCCTGCATATATAATGCTTCGTAGGAGCGAGCTTAACTCACCCACCGCATGTAGTTTCATGTGGGGGTTGAGACCAGATGTGGTGGTAGTTTACGGGGGTCCGTTAATTAAGACGGAGTTGTTATCTGCTTGCCCTCCAGCAACGATTAATTTCCACGCTGGATTATCCCCTTGGTACAGGGGAGCGGCAACTCTGTTCTGGCCTCTGTACATGCAAGAGCCAGAGAAGTTAGGAACGACAATTCACATGATCGACGAGAAGGTGGATAACGGTCCGATTATTCATCAGCACAGGCCGACGATTTACGCTGATGACACACAACATGATATAGGATGCAGAGCGGTAGTGGAAACTACTGACTGTATGATTCAAGTACTTAAGAAAATGGAATCCAACGGAGAGGTAGACCTACACCCTGTACCGCAGGTGCGAGGGGAGAAGATATGGTCGAAGTGGGATTTCCGACCTTACCATTTACGTGTTCTTAAGTTCTTGTTGGATAATGGGATGCTTAAAGAATATCTCGACACAATCGACTCACCTATGCGTGAAGTGGAGATTATAGAACAAGACGGAGTAAAGTATGAACGTAGCGGTGATTCCAGCCAAGGGTAAGTCTGGACGACTCAAGAACAAAAACCTAGCGACAATAGAGGGTAGGTCTCTGCTGTGGTGGACTATATTCTACGCACGTTGTCATCATAGTGTTTCGAATGTAGTGGTGTCCACAGAAGACCCTAATATTAAGCGTGAGGCTGACAGAGCTAAAGCTATCATTATTGATAGGCCACTAGAGTTATGTGGCGAACAGCCTTTGCTTGATGTGTACACTCATGCCTTCTATCATATGTCTACTACGCTAGGATGGGAAGTTGATAATGTCGTTGGGTTGCAAGTAGATAATGTGGATAGGAGTCTTCGGTTGGACGACGAGTTACGTAGGATGGATACTAACAACCTACTGATTTCTGTCACTACAGAGGGCGAACCTAACGGAGCGGCCAAGATATACTCACGGTATATCCTGACGCACGGTAGGCCGTACTATGTAGGTGTCATGTTTGACAACTGCACGAATATACATTACGCTGAAGACCTAGATAAAGCTAGGAAGAAACTAAAAAGGACATGGTGGTACAATGAGAGATTTCGTGGATAAGGTATGGCTGAAGAACAGAGCCGTGGTATCAGATGGGTTTAAGGAGAGCTTAGATTACATCGCTACCAGATTACCTCTAAACATTTATGAGTATGATAGTGGAACCAATATATTTGATTGGACAGTTCCTCAGAAGTGGAATTTGAAAGAGGCATACATTGAAGTGGACGGAGAGCGCATACTTGACGCAGAGAGTAATCCTTTGGCGGTCATGATAGGCTCCGCATCCGTTGACGAAGAGATGGAGTTGTCTGAGTTGTTTAACCACGTGTTTGTAGACAACAACAAACCATTCTCAATCCCATACGTATACGAACATTATAATGACGGTACTAAGTGGGGGTTCTGTATGTCACAACATATGACGCAACAACTCATGCCAATGGTGCAGAAGAAGTTTCGTGTTGTGATAGACGCAGAACATGTTGACGGTAAGATGCACGTGGGAGAGTATGTACACAGAGGCGAGTCACCGAAGAGTATTGTGTNNTCACCTAGATCACCCTGCGCAGGTGCAGGACGGACTTAGTGGCTGTGCTGTTCTGTTGGACTTCGCACAGAACATCATTCAACAGATGAAGGATAACTACTATACGTATCGTGTGCTGTTTGTACCAGAGACCTTGGGAAGCTTGGCTTACTTATCCTCATTCCCGAAGAGACAAGACGACATCAAGTTTGGTTGTTTCTTTGAGATGATGGGTGTGCCGAATCAACCTTTGGTTATTCAGGATGCGTTTGAATCTGACACTGAGATAGCGCATGCGTTCCACACAGCGATTGTGGACGTAACAGGTAACGACGAGAAGATTCAACCCTACCGTAGTGTGGTAGTGAACGACGACTGCGTGTTCAACGCACCAGGAATTGAGATTCCTATGATTGGTATATCACGTTCAGCGTCTAGAGATATAATTCAGTCTAGTCACTTTGACGGATACCATACCAGTGCGGATGATGTTACCAATATTAGTTGGGAGAACATGTATCAAAGTCTGAGCGTTCTAATCTACGCTGTTAACATTCTTGAAACCAACAGGCTCGTGAAGCGCAACTACAAGGGTATACCTCAGTTGTCTAAGCATGGCTTGTGGATTTCTAGGGCGCAAGACCCGATCTTGAATGCCAGGTCTAAGGATATTGTTGATATGCTTAGGAAGGATGTTACACTTCTAGACATCGCTAGGGCAACTGGTGTGAAATTCCACGCTACTGCTGAGTTTGTTGCTGCGATGGAAGCGAAGGGTTTAGTTAAGACTAGACGAGCGGTTATTGATAGAGGGAGGATTATCGGTGCGAAATAAAGCATACATCATTGCAGAGGCAGGGTGTAACCACGAATGCGATATGGCTGTGGCTAAACGCATGATCGTTGCAGCTCGTGACGTTGGTGCGGACGCTATCAAGTTTCAAACCTATAAAGCAGAGAAGCTTGTGACTGAGCATGCCGAGGCATATTGGGGTGACACCCCTATGAGACAGGTGGATTATTATAAGCAACTGGATAGGTTTGGTAAGGATGAATACGCTGAACTATTTGAATACGCTAAGGTGATAGGTATAGATGCGTTCTCGTCTCCATTCGACACGCAGAGTGCAACTATGCTGGATGATTTAGATGTACCTTATATTAAGGTGGCCTCGTGTGAGATTACCAACTTAGGGTTGTTACATCACATAGCGGATTTGGGCCGGCCCGTTATTATGTCAACGGGTGGGTGTCTGGTAGAAGACTTACATAGAGCTATGAAGATATTTAGTGGGAAGGTTCATGTGGCTTTGCTGGCATGCACTTTGAGTAATCCAGCGACAAAGCCTAACCTGAACCGTATCCATATGCTGAGGAACCTGTATCCTCACAATCCAATTGGGTACTCAGACCATACTACGCCTGAAGACGTAACTGTTCCGATGATGGCTATCGGTGCAGGGGCGACAATTTATGAGAAGCATTTTACCATAGACAAGACTATGAAGATATCCAACCACTTCTTTGCAGCGGACATACCGCAGTTTAGGGCGTTGGTTCAGGCGATACGTTTGGCAGAGCAGAACATGGGCGAGTACGGTCTACGCCCTGTGGACGAGGAAGAGAAACCAAGGGTAGCAGCTGCACGTAGTTGGCACGCTGCATATAATATCAAGCAGGGTGAGGTTATCAGACCTCATGCGATGGAGTACTTACGCCCTGGTGGTGGGTTCTCGTTTGGGGAATCTTACATGGTTGTTGGAGCGACAGCAGGGGTAGACATCAAAAAAGGAGAGATGTTCACTAAGGACAAATTACTATACGGAGTTTAATGATGATGCTAGAAGGGAACTACATAAAGAGACCGTTTAAAGTTAGCGGTGACCTTGACTGTATCAAAGACCACCGCATCTATATAGGTTGTTCTAAGGGCGTGTGGATGGTAGAAAATGGCACAGTATACAGCTTATCAGAGTCACGAAGTGTATATGGTATAACTTTTGACGATGCTGGTAATCTATGGGCAGCGCAGAGAAAAGGTAATCATATGCATAGGTCGAGAATTACAGAAGAGGGCATGTCTGGTTTTGACTACGTGATGGACTTGCGATGCTTGGATACGTTTTGGAGGAAAGGCATACACCAGATAGACTTTGTGGACGACGACTTGTTTGTATGCGATACCTATAACAACAGGATACTAGTGGTGCAAGTATTTGATGGAGGGAGAATAGGTGTGCATCGTGTTCTGTACCCGATGGGTAGGCACAGACCTTCACACGATCTATTAGGTGATGAAAACTACAAGCATTTTAATTCTGTGTATAGGCACGGTGACATTCTATATTTGATGGCACACAACGATACTATAAAGACAAAGAAGCCTAGCGAAATATACCTACTAGATCGCTACACGTTGAAGACTGTTGGGATACTAGAGAACATAGGGGTATCGACTCATAATATAGTAGTTGACTTTACAGGGAAGATGTACATCTGTGATTCAGGGAATCACGTGTTGATAGTGTATGACGGTATTGGTGTTGTGGAAGTATGGAAGGATGATGTGCACGAGACCTTTTTGCGAGGGTTGGCTATTAACGATGATGTAACAGTGATAGGTGGTTCGGTACGAACCCCTGACGCATCCAACGATGATGTAGACGGTTTCTTGTTTGTACTGGACAAGAAGAAGCAGAATTTATTATGCACGTTGGAGATTGAAGGGTGTGGGCAGATACACGAAGTGCGTATGGCTGGATTGGATTACGGACTATCTAATACATGGAGAAAACCAGAATGAAAATAAAACAGATTGTAGAGGAAGCACCTAAGTTTCTATCAGAGTTTTACGGTATGCCAGAGGACACATGCCGTGAGCGCATAAAGATAGGTAGCAAGTTGGTGAAGGAAGAGTGGGATAAGTTTAGCGGAGGTAAGACAGACGACCTATCGCTGTTCACCGACTTTTACGGTAAGGTTAAGAACTATCCGTTTGACCTTGCGAAGTTTAATAGTGAGTTTAGATTAGAGTGGACAGTTGGTATCTTCGACGCAATACTGGACAACAGGATACCTTTACAACTACATTGTGAGTGGCCTAAGAAACCTACACTACTAGAAGTTGGTGGAGGTGGCGGTGAGCTTTCATTAGCCTTATCGGACATGTTTGAGGTCACACACTATGATGTACCTAGCGTGACATTAGACTATGCTAAGTTCAGAGGTGAGCGTTACGGGGCTGACATTAAGTACACCACAGAGTTGCCTGACGAGAAGTTTGACGTTGTTTCTATGATGGATGTGTTTGAACACGTGGCTGACCCTATGACGCTGGTCAATGATGTGTGTGATTGTATGAAAGAAGACGCACTGTTTGTTTCTAGTGCGTTTTACACCAGCGACAGTCACTATCTACACTTGACTCCTAATTTGCCTAGAGACCACATGACTGTTGCGTTCGCTAACAACTTTTGCTTGTGGCACACGCATGTTATACAGACACTAGGTATACAAGATGAAGAGGCTCAAGGTACGGTTGGACTGTTTAGGTTTTCTGAGCGTTTAAATAGGATGATGGCAGAGTGTCAATTATTGTTAGCACCTAAAGCTAGTATAACTCCTGTGGACGAAGACATGGAGGATATTAATATTCTGCACACGAGTAGTGTAGAAAAAATTAATTTCACTATGACGATAGGATAAACAATGGCAAAAGTACTTTTAATGACAACTCCCAGACCGGAGCAGGGAGACTCACCATTACACTTTGGGTGCGGTAGACCGCCTCAAGGGTTGGGGTTCATAGCTGCGGTGTTGGAGCAGAACGGTCATGAGACAGAGATTGTAGATTTATATACGTTCGGTGGAGAAGGTATCATTGGTGACTCCACAAAGATTCAGAATATACCAATGCAGTTAGACATTGACCTCGACTACAAGATCAAGAGTTTCGAGCCTGACTATATTGGTATGCATATCTCGACGCTTACGCATCTCAATGCGTATAAGTTATCGGCTAGGTTGCGGAAGGATTACCCAGATATTAAACAGGTGTGCGGTGGTCCACATCCCACGCTGTTTCCTGGGAGCGTACCTTCCACATTTGACAATGCCGTAATGGGTGCTGGTGACTACCACATGCTTTACATTGTGAACGAGCAACCTATTGCAGGATACTATAACGACCACGGTGTATTCATTTCAGATGGTCAGTGTATTCCACAGGGATACATGCATAGGATACCGTGGCCTGACTACGACAAGTTTATCAACATGCCGTATAACTTCTCGCTCGGTGAGTTTGGTATCGACGAGGATGCGATTATCTTGAACACATCTAGAGGATGTCCGTATAGCTGTAAGTTTTGTGCTGGCATCCATGTGCACCCGAAGTACTCA
>JABAHP010001307.1_pt2 | contig 20952 bp, 34 predicted proteins | sample 7062081 | NCBI WGS metagenome assembly JABAHP01 (sample SAMN14534357, study PRJNA622989) | marine sediment metagenome | biome: marine biome [ENVO:00000428]; feature: marine pelagic biome [ENVO:01000023]; material: deep marine sediment [ENVO:00002113] | place: India: Gulf of Kutch | collected...
TTACCTACGCTCTCGGCAAAAGCTGTCTGAGCGTCAACCGCGCTTGTAAGCGTGATCCCGTACGTCCGAAGGACGCGGGTATTCATTGTCGTAATACCGTGAATAAGTCCCTCTAGTGCAGTGCTCGAGTCCTGCATAGAGATAACTGCTGCGTTCTGTGCTACTTTGGCTAGGTCTGATGCCTTCGCCATATCTAGCTGATAGCGAGTAAATTGCGCGATAGCTTTCTGCGCAACTTGTGTTGTGATCCCTTCTTCTTTTACCGCCTCAACTGCCGCCATAACTGACTCACGGCTAATCTCGGCATTATCAGCTAGCGTGACAAGTACGGCGTTCATTTCCTCGACGCGGGCAGCCGACCATAGTGATTCCTTACCAAACTCGACTACTGATCTCGCCGCGTCCATAGCTTCTTGGCCGATCCGCATGAATAGACGCGCACCAAGAATCCCTCCGGCGATCTCACCCATTCGCTGGAGGGCTGACCCTGCAGAACGGAAAGCTCCGGATGCTCTATCCGTTCCTTTTACTTCTATTTCAAGCTTATAGTTTGGCATTGCGACGTCGCCTCGACTTCATGCGCCGAGCCTTCTGTCGCTCATACTTGCTAAGTAGTTCCCTGCTTGTTTGCCACCAGTAGTACCAGTACGCGCTTAGTTCTTTTTCGATAACCCAAGGCGGCACGTGCCATTCCTTGGCTATCTCTATAATGATGGCCTCTTGAGGCGGAGGGTCTTCGCTAAAAGCCGGGGCGATCCGGTCTGGATCTCCCGCTACGAGCCATTCCCAGAAGGCCCTCCGCTCTGAGGGTCCGGTTTAGCATCTACTCCCGAAATAGCGTCTAGCATATCCTCGAACTGTTCTTGGGTAGCATCCCAAAGAGCTTCGATTGCGCCTTCGCGGGTTTCGGGAACGGTTATAAAATCCGCAAGGAACTCGACCATCTCGTCTATTGACTCGGGGTCAGTTCGGTTTTCGTTGAACTTCTTAGCAAATACTAAAGCCCTACGCTGACGCTTAAGGAACCCGCGCTCTTTCGGGCTAGGAACCGTAAACTTAAGTGTAGGTTCTTGCTCGGCCTCTTTATCGCTCATGGTAATGCGCTCACCTCGTTGATAGTCGTGACCTCCAGACTATTGCCGAGAGTGGCTTCGTATTCTCCCATAAGCTCATACTCAAGGGTCGCAACACCATCTTCGTCTGCCGGGAATTCGGGGACTCCCTCTGCTACGCCAGCCAAGTCAATCTGGAGATCACGATTAGCCGTATCGCTGAACTTCAAGCGCACAACGCGCTCTAACTTGGCGGGAGTTGCCGCTACCTGAACGTCTAAGTAGGCTTTAGATGTTGCGTTTAAGCGTAACCGCATACCGAAGGTTAGATCAAAGCGCGGCCCCTTCCAGTCGTTAGGTTCTAGTGATCCTAAGAATTGGAGGACCGTTCGCGCCATGTCAACCTCTAGCGATACGCTCCAAGCAGTATTCTGAACTTGAGTCGTGCCAGCCGCAGACCCGAATGGATCCACGTATAGTGCCGCATGCTCACCGGTGATTGGAACAACCGTCCTATCGGAGAGGGTCGCTAGGGTATCTACCTTAACTTCCTTCCCGATAAACTCGGCGGTATAAGTTAACGCACCGCCTCTTTCACACTCGATACTAATCGAGGTCGGAATACCTCCCGCTAGCCCATAGATTCCGGTAGCGTCACCGTAAACAAAGGTTCGGGCATACTCCGTTACCTGAGTGCCAATCGGACCGGCATAGGCTCGGGTATAAGGACCTGTCCCTGTTGGGGAGGCTTCACCAAAAAGCCCCCCAAAGATATAATCTAGGTCCTCATAAAGCCCGAAGCCCTCAACCGTCATGGTTGCGTTTACCTCTGTCAAAATCGAGAGGTAAGCTGGCTGGAGACTCGCTCGTATATCTTGCAAGCGTTCAGTCGTTTGAATAGGGGCGATAGTGCATGCGGTAACGCCCATGTGTTTCACGGTAGGAGCTACCGCCGTTCCCCATACTGTTTCTTCACCCGACTGAAGCTCAAAAAGTTCTAGTTCGCCTCCGGGCATTATTCATTCTCCTTGGACTCTTCTTTTTTCTTCTTTGGCTTAACCAGCTTGTAGACCTTCGTAGCGATAGCTTTCTTCTGGTCTGCTGGCGAGAGTTTCAGCCATTCGTCAACGGTTAGATCACGCGCAGGAATGCCGGGGATAAACTCAACCCCGCCTCCCATGTAGCGTGCCTTAATTTCAGGTGCCATCTTGTACCCTCGCTTCAATCGGGATGAACTCACCCCAATAGGGCATCCCGCTTATCGTAGCTCGGATGATCTCTGACGGTCCTGCGAACTCGATATATTCCCAATAGTTAGAAGGTTCTTTGCGGTTCTCTGCGATAACCTTCATGATCTTTTGGTAAATCTCATCGAGGCGATCTTCTACGTCTGATCGGGTCCAGCTTAAGTCTTCTGGATCTTCGTCAGCAACCCATACCGCTACCTCAACCCGAACCATAGTCCGATATTGCTCGGTTCCTAGTCCGAACTGCTCGGGGTTTGATCCCCCGGTCCAGACAGTAACGACCGGACTTTTCCGGTCGAAGGTAACGGGTAAGTGATCGTATACCTCAGCAACCAGAGTATTAGTTACGGTTAGCTCTGTTCTAAGTAAAGCTGCGAGTTGCGTCCTGACCGTCGATCTTGATTTCGGACTCGCCATTACTCACCTTTCGGAAGGTCCTGCAGTACAAAGTTCATATAGCGGGTTGCAGCTCTACGCTCGAATTTCTTGAAAGTCCTCTCGAAAAAAGCGTGATCTCCACCTCTCGCATGTTCGTAAACGCCGTACTCTACAGGCCTCTGACCCGAAACTGGATTGACTACGTCCTCAGCGATTGAGAGAGTCCCGAACGCCGCCTCGCCAGTAATCGCATAAGTTAAACGATACGCAGATGCTAGCGTTCCTGTAATCCGGTGGGTAATCTTCGACGCGTATTCAAGCATCTCCAGCCCAACCGGCTTTATTCGTCTATCAATCGTTCGCTGCCAAGTAACTGCCGTAGCTTCTTCGCCCTTTGCTAAGGCCCGCATGGTTCTCTCGAACCCATAGACCTTGAGCGCCCATCCTCTAGGAGCAGGCACTAGCCTTTATCCTCCTCGAGTATAAGGTGAACGTAAGAAGTATTACGCCATGACCACTCGGCTGCACGTTCTACTCTTAGCTCTTGATCTTCATATAGACCGGCAAGCGGGATTAAAACGTCGCCTTCAATAACGTCTTTCCCGCCCTCGATAAAAGTCTGCAGATATTCGACTGCCGCATCTAGCCCGAAGCTCTGTACTACGTCAGCAGAGACAGGGTCGATTGGTGTGCAAGGTATCTGTCGCAGATATAGCGTCGGTGCGCCACGGATTTTATCTGCATCCATAGCAGGCAACCGTTTAGTATTTGCACTTATCGTTGCTACGCGCGGAAACGCCGGTAAAGCCATTAGCCGTATCCTTTTCAGGCCGGTCTAACATACCTGAATGAGCCTTCGTATTCCGACCCTGTCTCCGAGACCTTATCACTCGGAATGTCATTTGAATATCCATCGACTTTGATCACTCCGACTGAGTAAGACTCCATAGACGTAGTGCCACCCGCGAGCCTTTCGGCGCGCAGTTGATAGGCTTTGCTTATATCGCTAAGCTTTTCGTGCCGTGGGCCAACACGAAGATCGGCTACCTGTGCGAAGGACGTCGATAACCACTGGCAGATATACGCGGATGCGAGATTGACTATATCTCCGGCATCATCGAGAGCTACGAGAATTTCCGAATCATCGAAGTTCTCACCGTTAGGTTTTATCCCAACGCCCTCGGTCGTATCTCCTATTGCCAGTCTAACCTTGCTTACCAATAGATCGTCGCCCGTTGCGGTGAGATCATAGGTAAACGAGGGCATTATTTATCCTTCTTTTTAGGCGCCGCCTTCGGCTTTGCTGTAGCCTTGGGTTTGGGTGCTGGCTTCGAAAGAGCTTTGTAGCTTTTCTCGCTTAAGAACTGGCCGGCACGAACCATATCAAGATTGGGCGCATAAACCTTTGCGCCAGCCTCAACTGGATCTCCGTCAATATCATTATTCGGAAAAGCTAGCTCAAACTCTTGCAGACTTTTTAGGTCCATAAAACCTCCAAGGGGAGGGTTTCCCCTCCCCATCTTGACTTACTTTAGGAGATTGTCGGTGTGACGTAATCGCCAGATGCAGCGATATACGTGCAGACACCGTTCGTTCGATCTTCACCGATGCCGAAGCCCATCTCCGCATAGCACACAGCCATCAGCGATGGCGCGTTGACCCAGTTCCCCGGGACAATCTGCCAACCAAAGCCGAAGTTGTTGTCGATGCGGATGCGGACTGGATTGCGCGGATCACCAGCACCATATGATTTGAAGACACCGAAGTAATTCGTCGGCACTCGTGGGGTTAGCCACAGGCGAGAAATACCATAGGGGCCCTCAACATAGCCGAAGTACTCCTCGATATTAGTCTGGGCCATGCGCTCCGTCGCGGAGGAATGGTAGACGATACCGGGCCACTCCGGTTTCTTGAAGCCAGTAAAGGTGCTTGTATTGGTCCACGTTCCTGCATCAGCGCGTGCGGCGATGATGTCAAACGGACCTTGGTGACCGTGCTCCTGAAGACTCTCCACTGCCGCATCAAGCGCAGCCTGATTAAGCGTGGCAGTCCTCAAGAAGTGGTCATGTGAGCTAGCGAACGACTCCCCATCCGGGCTGTCATTCGGCACATAAGTTGAATCAACGGTCCCACCATCAGCGAGAGGAACCGAAGCATTCGCGGTCGTTCCCACGGCCTCGCCTTCCATCTTGAAGAACCTCTCCAAGATTTTCTGCTGCCAGTGGGAGCGAATATCGGTTACCGCCGAGCGCACGTCGGCATCTAGCTTCATCCTGCGCGCTTTGCGGACATACATCATGGTCCACCCTAACGCTCGATCGTAGGGGATCAAGGGTAAGGAGTGTCCGGTCGTTGCACCACGCTTCGGGGTGGGCGTTCCGTACTCGGTCGCTACTTCGACCCCATTGGACACGCCAATCGGGTACTCGAGTTCGACTTCGTCTTGAACGGCGATCATATCTCCATAGTGCGGTGCACTAAGCATCTCGCCATTCACTAGAGCCAAGCCAGCATTCACATCAGCGACCATATCAGCGAATGATGCGCCATCAGCTAGCTCAACGGTTTTGATTTCATCAAGGTCCCAGAGGGACGGTTTAGCCGTGTCTTTCAGGTCAGCAAATGATAGAGTAGCCATTGGATTAGGCCTCCGTCATCGGGGGGTTCACGAAGATCGTCACCGCGGATCGTGCTCGGGCAACCTTATGCGACGTGGTCCCTGCTGCATCAGCCAAAGCACCCGCCGTATCTGACATATAAAGAACGTCTCCGGGTGTCATTCCGCTGAAGCCTGTGACACGGCCTGCGGTGCAAACGTCAACCTTATCCCCAGCCGCGGCAGTTGTTGCTCCGGTTGCCGCGTTAGTAATCGAAACGACAATACCAATAGCGTATGCTGTGCCAGCCGCACTTGCGTCGGCTTCTTCAACATCACCATCGGCTGCCATATAAACTGCATCGCCAACGGATAAAGCGCCGCCAGCGTCATAGGCTTCAATTACTGCTCCGGGGAGTGGTCGAACATCAGCAGCCGTTACGGTTATATCGGCCATGTTCTAACTCCTAGTTAATGCCGAACCTTCGCTTAAGCTTTTCATCGTCAGGTTTCTTTTCACCATCTGAGCGCTCTCGCGAATCAATATCCGGCTTCTTTGTCTTTTGGATTAAGTAAGGTTTGTCTTTGGCGAGGGCTTTTAAAGAGTCCTTCACTGCCTTTGTGAGCGCCGAGCTTGGTTTCTCGCGCTCAAGCAGGTCCTTATCCTTTCCGATGATCTCTCTCGCGTCATCTAACTCTGCGAGATCGAAGGCATCCTCGGGTGAGCGGAAGTTTTGTTCTGATGCAAGGGTCATAACGGTTGTTCGAAGGGTCATACTCCGTAGCCGATCCTCGAAAGAACTGGCCTTGGCATCCGACTCTTCCTTTTCGGCCTTAAGCCGATCTACCTCCGTCATTTCCTCTTTCTTGCGCTTCGCCTCCGCTTCCTCGTATTCCTTAAGTTGAAGCCTGCGCTTCTTGCCTTCTTTATTGGCATTCTTTAGGGCTTTACGAGTTCTTGCGAGTTCCTTCTTGAGATCGTCGTCGGATAAATCCGTGAGATCGTCTTCGGCTTCCTCGCTCTCTGACTTATCATCAGTTTGATCTTCTAACATCTCGTCAGAAGTATCGGGGGTGTCCTCATCGGACTGGCCATTACCGCCCCCGCCGCTGTCATCGGGGGCAAAATAAAGACCGAACCTAAGTAAGTCAAGCATCACGCTCTCCTATCACTAATATCTTTATACACGATTATTGATCTAAGACGCAAGCATTTATCCTGATTCGCCTTGGATCTCCTTCATTATTCCATCGTCGTATTCGCTTAGATAAATCGCCATCATCGTTCGACAGTCATCATGAAAAGGCGGGCCATCCATCTGGTCAGCATAGCGGGGTTCACCTACCAGTAAAAAGGGCTGATCTAGTTTCGCGACCTGACCGTTTACCTGTAGACAGGTCTCAGTAGTTCGCGTATCGATCACCGCTAATGCGACCTTCATTAGATTGGGCGGAAGACGACCCGCCTCACTTAAACCGTCGAAGAACTCTACGTAGCCTGCCGCGACTAGCTCTGCTAGCCATCTACGCTCATCTTTCGCTGCGCCCGTAGGGTTAAACATCCCCTCGTGGCGATCATCCCCGATAATCATTTCCTCTGCTTCCTGAGCTATCGCAAAAGCTACCGAAAGCGTCTCCTGACGAACAGAGCTTGATACGACTCCATCTACCCCACTACTAACCTGTGCCCCTAGTGTCGGGAAGGAACGATCTTCGTGTCGGATCCCATACGCCGTTGCTTGTGTTCGTGCATTCTGCTCTGAGATTTCTATCGCTTGCCCTGCTAGTTCTACCGCTCCCCGACGCAGATCTGCTCTAAGAGCAAAGAATACGTCACGGATTTGCGGAACTGCTACGAACCCTGCCTCAAGGTTGACTGACCGCATAGCCCGACGCGCTTGGCGATAAGAGGCAAAGACATGGCCTCGGGGGTTTGTTCGCTTTCCTACTCGATTGAACAAAACCCCAAGGCGCTTATTAGCACGATAGGCTGACGCGATAGATCGGTGTAGCGGATTATTCCTCTTCAGCGTCACCGCCATCGTCTTCATCCTCTCTCGGTCCTAGGGTAGCCATTTCCATTAAGGCCATGCGATTTTGATACTCCGGACTTTCCATGATCTTCGCGATCTCGTCCGCATCGTAGCCGAGTTCTCCGAGTAAGGTTTCAACATCAACGCCAATTTCTTTCTTGCCCTTAGCGACCTCGATCTCTTTCTCCTCGTCTCGAGTTGCGGCATCCTTCCAAAGCGTTCGGAAAGTAGCGTCTTCGGGGAAGTCGTACCCATCTCCGAAAGCCTCTGAGAGTATAGTCGCGATCCTAACCATATCTTCCCACGCGTTACCGAAAAGTGTTTGCCGCTCTTCAACTTTAGCTAGTAGCGGGGACTCCTGTTGCTTAAGCGTAGACTCTGCTACGACCTGTCGGGTTACGACAAAGCGTGAGAGTGGTGTATCTGAAACTGAGGCGATCCGGAATACGATACGATCTTCTGCGTCAAGTAGCGGGGTAAGCTCGGCAGGATCAATCGCGTCTACTTCGACTCCGTCCGGGTGCTTCGGGGTAACTAACATCTGCCCGGGTAATACCCTAAGGATATTCCCGCCATCTGACTCTGGTTCCTTACCGTCTATCGTCGGGACCCATCCGAGGATCACGAGAATACGGAAAGCTGTTGAGTCACTTGCGGCAAGAATATCAAGCCAAGTCTTATTTAGCGCATCCTGTAGCGGGATCACATCCTTAAGGTCAGATGCGGTATTCGAGTTCTTAAAGTGCGCAACCGGAATACCTAGCGGCGATCCGTTATTATCTACCCACGGAATCGGCCACACTGGTATCGGTTCACCCTCCGGTTCCTCTGGGTCCTTAAACTCTGTAACTAGCTCTACCCACTTCCCGCCCTCTCGGACATATTTCTCTATCCGGTCCGGATAGTAGCGGGTCTGAAACTCCACCTTTACGTCCTCGATCCATCTAAACCACTGCTTTACCGCGTACTCGGGATATGCGGTCGTATCCCCGAACGGATATTCCATCCACATACCCGACCCATCCCCGCCAAGCCGCTCATCTACATACCTCTGGTGTAGGATGAACTCAGGGGTATTTTCATCTTCATCCCAATCGATCAGGATAAACGCCTCGCTATCTCGAACTGCGTAGCGGTGAGCGTCGATCTGAACTGCGTCCATCTTGGCCTTAACCCACCAGTCCCAGATAACCTCGCCCGGGGTTTTTTCTTTTATTTCATCTTCCTGTTGACTTTGCGCGCCCTCATCGTCAGCGTCACTTACGACATCAAAGCCCGTAACCTTTAAACGCTCTACGACTGCGTTGATCACGGTAGCGCAGTGGTTTACCGTGAACTTGACTTTTTCGCCGTGCATCTTAAGCCACGCTTCTTGGCGGTCAGTCATATAAATTTTGTGATCGCCCTCGTAGTAATCACGCGCCAGCGCAATGAAAGACTGCTCGTCCTGTTCTTCCTTAGTAAAAGTTGTAGTTGTCACCGGAATACTCCCTTCAAAGAGGAAGCCGAGGGCAGCCGATCGGATTCGATCTATAAGGCCCATCCCTTATCTCCCTTCATCCACGTTGTGAGGGCATAAAAGGCGTCGTTCGCCGCGTCAACAAGATCATCGTGCCAACGCGGTGAGGGGAAGTTCGACAGGTGGTTTATAAACTCTGGATTCCAAGGAGCCTTTAAAATCCTCACCTGATCAAACTCAAACGCTGCCGACAGCGGACCAGAATAGAACACCTTATCCCTCTGCCGTGGTATTGTGTAAACTGTTCGTCCTTGTAATAAGTTGGCGTAATCAACCGCCTGCTTCTTTCCTGCCTGTCCCGGATCCTGCGGTATGCAAAAAGCTATGTTTCTCGGCTCGGACTCGTGGTAGCTGAGCAATAATCTCTGTTGCCCCGCGGGTGACGTATCTTCCTGATACGAATCTACCACCCATATCGTGCCGTGGCGTCCCCGACCCATCTTAACCGTCGCGGTTAAATCAGGATCGTCTTTTTGTGTTTCCTTCTCCGTCGCGGCGAAGTCGAACGCCCGAACTGATGCCTCCAGAACAGGATACTCGATCTCTGCGATCACCATCCACTCGCGCTTGTAGATATTGCCCGCGGCTGACTCGATGTGCCAATCCGCATCGAGCAACCTTCTTCGCTCTACGAAGGGCAACGCCTTTAGCCTGCGAATGTAATCGGGATCGTTTTCCATTAGTGTGGGATTGTCGTAAATCGTCGCCGCGATGAACGTGCGGCCAAGTGCTTCGGGGTGGTCTGGTTCTACTAAGATGTCCTCTTCGTTCTCTCGAATGAAGTAAAGCTCCTCGCCCTGTTGTGCCCGAGGCCAGCCCTTCTGATCTAGCTCGGAGTCTGTGCCAAGCCAAGGAAGATAGCGATCTAAAAGCCATGCTGCACCGGGATTGGCCGAAGCTCGTATCCTTGCCCGAATACGGGGGTCTCGGGATCGGGCGCGGCTGAATAAGTATAAGTAGTCTTCTTCGTCGAACTGTTCAAGCTGATCAAATCCCTCGAACGAGTACTCGGCACCCTGATAGCTATATCGGTCATTCGTGTGTTGCAGGTGCCGTAATACGACCTGAGCTCCGCTTGGAAATCGCCAGCGAAAATCCCCGGTCCGATAAAGCCCCCCATAATGGGGATAAATTTCTCGCGACCGCTCAACTAGCCCTCCCGGTTCCTCTAGTTGCTTATAGGTTTTACGAAATAAGATACCTGCGAAATCTCGATAATTTACCCCCTGTACCGCACAGGCCAATAAACCTACTGACTTTCCCCCGCCTGCCGCCCCTCCATATAGTAGCTCAAAAGCGTTATGTTTCAAAAATTCGGTCTGCGGTCCGGGGTGTGCTACGAACGGCTTAACCCGACTCCGCTCTAGTGCCGCCTCGAACGCGGCACGTTGCATCTTTGTAAACGACTGCCGACTTATCGTCGGTACAGCTTTACGTGTCGCTGACATTCAGCTTATCCGAAAAGAACTGAACCATCTCCTCGAATGTTTCCGCTGGATCTTCTATGCCAGCGTCTATAAGCTCACGTTGCCAGTCGTGCTCAACCTTCGTAGGAGCATCTAGGCCGATTAACTTAGCTCTCCGGTTAGCGATCTTCAAGTAGGTATCGATAGCTTCTATATCGCCGCGCTGTGCTCTCTCGAATATCGGGATCTGTATTGCGTCTAGTCTTGAAAGCTCTAGTAATCGTTGTTCGTTAGGTTCATCTATGATGAGCCTAGCGAGTGCCCGATGAAACGCCCGATAAGCTCCTGAGGCATCGGCATAACCTACGATCTGGGCTATTCTTTCGTAGCCCGCACCGGCCATTCGGAGCGTAAAAGTCTGAGCCTCTTTTCGCCACATTGTTAGCTGTCTTTTGCTTGGCGTCTTCGAGGTTTTGCCTGACTTCTTGCGTTTTGCCATTATTTCTTACGTTTCTTTCTCTTCTCGGAAGCCAGTAATTTCTTTAGCTCTTTGCTTTTGATCTCCGGCTTTGCCTGTGTTAGTTCTAGCCCGAAGTTATCTATCTCCGGTAAGTTATCCCAGTCAATATCCTCTCTACGTTTGAGTGGTGTATCGAACTTACGCCATGAGCTATGAACTACGTGCTGAGGTCTGCGGAACCGGCGCTTTGTCTCTACTACTCCCGGCCATACTTTTTCTAAGCTTCGTGCCATCTTCGCTCTACCGTCGCCCTGATAAAGCGCGTCTGTGTTTCCCCCCTTCATCTTCATCGTCGTGATCTTATCTACGATAAACCCATGAATAAGGACTGTGCACCATCCGTCTGATAAGACCTGTAAGCAGAGGTCGGCGTCCTCGTTATATCTCCCACGCCACCGATGTGGGATCTCATTCAACGCAAGGGTGCAGGAATAGACTCTTGTATTAACTGTGATCGGTGGGATCCGATTACTCGTAGTGAACATGGTGTACTCGAGTCCGGCGAGAGCGATGTTCGTATACCGATCAACGAAGTCTTCCGTGATAGCGAAGGCGATCCCCGATCTACAGCGAATACGCTTACCCTTCCAAAAGCGCCGGACCATCCGGATATTGTCGTCTACCTGCCAATGACGCTTGAACCCCGCCTCCGTCGCATGATCTTTTATCCAGTTCCGCGCCGGGATCACGCTACCCCGATTAGAAAAGGGAAGGATCAATAAGCGATCTTCCCCGTATCTCTCCGCATAAAGCTCTTTCTCCTGTTCCTCGATTACGAGCTTAAACGGGACTCCATCCTCGATAAGGAAATTGGCGGTCAGGCACTGGTCGTGTCTGCCCTTACTCGGGACGTAGATCGGGTAGCGGGGCATTCGTCTTTCAGGCATCGTGAACCTCGTACCCCTCTTTATGTCTTTTAGACCAGAGCTTTGCGCAGTCTTTACAAATACCTTTTCCGTCTGTGCTAATTTCTACTCCACAACCACAGCAGATTTCCCCGAGCATCATCGGGCTAAACTCCCCAATCGTATCTCCGTCTCTGATCCAACTACCTGCGCTTGTCCAGCCATTAGAAAAGTCAGGGGATATAACAGCCTGAAATCCCGCGGCCTCAAACTCGGCGATCATCTCGTTTGCCCTGCCGATCCAGTCACGCTTTGGGATCGGGTGAAAATCTACGATGATCGCCCGGAGGTTAGGTTGAATAATTGGGTATGTATACTCAGCCCCCTCTACATCTATCTTGACGATAGAGGCCTCTGCTACTACGTCCTCGTACTTTACGGCAGGGACCGTGATCTTTCCCGCCTTTCTATTCGACAAGATAATGCTATTCGTAACCCCGATGCCCCTAGAAATAAATAGATCAACACTCGGCCTATCGTCAGCAACGACAGCCTGTTGATATATCTCTAGGTTCGGCAACTCTGTGAGTGCTAAGACATTAAACGTCTGGGGAGTAGGCTCGTATGCGATAACCTTCTTAACCGGAAAGCGCGCACACCGAATCGCATATGTACCAACATACGCCCCAATATCTACGATAACGTCAGAGTGACGAAGCGGGATAGAATTACACTCCCGCATCGGCGTAATAAACGGCTTTCTCTTTCCGTCCCATAAGACGTTATGACCCCCCGGGACATTCCCGCCTTGGACATGCTTGTATCCGATTTTCATCTTAGCCCTCGAATATAAGTGAGGCTAGGTCCTCGCGCTCTTTCCACGGCCACCACATTGACCGTTGCTTATCTGAAAGCGTGATCCCTAGCCGGGTTGCGAAATCCTGACGATCCTTTTCGTTCTCAAACTGGACGGTCATCTTTAGCGGGTCATAGCCACCGCCGAACTCAGGCATGCCGACCCACTCCTCCTCTCGCGCGATCTCGGCTATCTCCTCTGCAGGGCGGGTAACAAATAAAAGAGCGGATAACGTCTGCTCATCGAAACCCGTACCTAGAAGATTGCCCTCATCCCGAATACCTTTCAGAAGGTCGGTTAGCTCTCTGTCGTTTACCTCAGCCAGCTTCGCTATCTCGTTATCGCCGGTAAGGATTTGGCGCGCTCGTGGGTGGTTATGATTGATATTAAGTTTACGAACGGGGACTTCCTTATACCCGATGATCTGAACAGCCATCCATACGCCGTGGCCGGCAAGGATATACATATCTCTTGAGATCACGATGTTTTTATAGAAGCCGTTATCTCGGATGCTCTGAACGATATGGTCTAGCTGTTCTTGGGTATGCTCACGGTAGTTCTTGGGGTGGGGTTTGAGGTCTGAGACCTTAACGATCTCAACGTTAAACGTTATTTTCTTAGCTCTTTTCGCCATCACGACTATCCTCTCGGACTCCGGTTGACCATCACGGTCCCTCTCAAAATACCACAAAACCCCTGTAGAACGCAAAAAACTGCGTCTGGAATCGCCGTAACAAATCTATACTTTTTATAGTATAATGTTTATAGCAAGCCCGAACTTTTACAACCAGCTAGCAAGGCCAGCAAGTGGGGCGCTTCCCAGCACCCCGCCGAGCCTGCCGAAGCTCCCCCCCGATAAAACCGGACCTCTAAGCTGAACCAAATGCAGGGAAAGGAAAAGAACGGGGAACCGGGAGCGGGGTAAGCAGCGGAGCGGGGCGGGAGTAAGCCGACCTCATCGAGGCCTCTCAGACTAGCCACCGATCAGCAAGTAGCAAGACTTGCTCTGACGAAGCAACAGCAGAAATCGGCAAAGGAGATAACGAGATGAACCAATCACTACTTATGAGCGCGTATAACTACGCAAAGAGTTGGGGAAAGCGGACAGGCCTCTTTGATCCTAAAAGATGCAACTCCGCTTTCTCTTATCTCCAATCGGGCAAGGCTTACTCCAAGTGGATCCAATACCAGACGAAATGTAACGGCAGGGATTGGCAATGCGAGTGCCCCGATCGGAAATATCGAGGAACCTTCTGCAAGCACATTATCTCAATGATGATCGACAAGAAGATGGTCCAACTACAAGAGGAGATGACACGATGACACACTGCTTTCACGTTTGGGAGATCCAGAACGACTACGATGTAGTAAAGTTCGCCGCTCAGATTTGCGACATAGCCCCGACCAATGATCCGAACGAACTCGAAGAGCTAGCAGTCGAGACAGTTCTTGATAGATGCGAGGGCGACGCAGAGAGCGAGTGGATCGACACCCGCACCGTAGAAGTTACGGTCTTCAAATTCCGCTAATTGAATATAAACCCCGCCCATCTTTTAGAAGGTGGGTGGGAGGGATAGTTCAATTATCTCTTGAAAGGAGATCACGATGACCGATAGCGCATGTAAGTATATAGCCATGAGAGTTAATGAGTGGGTCGGCCAAGACTTTGAGTTTACTGCCGACGTTATCTTTTACCTTCTCTGGGCTATCGCCAAGGACGATAGGCTGAAAGATATAGTTGACGCCAAGATCGCTCTTATCGAGGCCGAGAACAGATTAGCTTATCTAGATTCGGAAAGCCTATTATGAGTAACCGTATAGATCACCGCTTAAAAATTAAATAGATCGTGGGGCTGACTCTGGGTCAGCCCCAGACGATAGCTCATAACTCCGGTTGTGGCCTATCGTCTAAACTATAAGTCTGTGTTATAATCTTTATAAGAAAGGAGGTGACGAAATGGGAACAGTAGAGGCACAACTCCAAGACTTAGGCCGACAAGTAAGAAATGGTTTTGCTACGGTTGAACGCCTAGCAGAACTACTTGACGTTATGCTAAACGTCGAGCTTACGTTCTTTGAAAATCCCGAAACCGAACAACGGGCGAAAAAAGAACTTCGAGCCGCGCAGTATTTCTTGGAGACCGGCCACCTAGTAGAGGAGAGTAAAAAAGATGGCTGAAGAAAAAATCGCAAGTGATAGTCGCCTTCCGGTTCTATTCCACGGAGAGGCAGAAAAAGTAAATGCTCTAGCCCGATACGGCGAGAGTAAAGCGATCAGGATTGTAGCTGACCGCCTAGAGGCTACCGATAAGTCAAAGGTTCCTCTTACTCGCTCGGAGAATTTACTTGTAGCTCAGGCCGCGATTGCGACAGGCTTAATCCCCTTTGAGCCTAACCCCGAGCTTTGGAAGTGGGTATCTATTCGCAACGGCCAACGATTTCTGACGATCATGCGAGGCCGAGACGGTACGATCCGTCTAGCCTCCGAAGCTGCCCAGCATGCGGGGACCTATATCATGGCCCCGCGCTATCGTCAGATCATCGACGAGCAGGAAAAAGCCAAGCTCGGTATCCCTAAAGATGCGATGGTCGTAGAGGCCTTCGTTGAGGATAAGCAGACTAATGATGAATACTACAAGCGGTTTGCTCTCCTTAAAGATGCAGGGATGAACGCAGAGCAGATCATGGAAAAAATCGGGGAAACCCCGAACGCCGACTCCGGTATCGGTATCCTGACCATGCAGGAAATGAAACAGCTTGAAAAAGCCCCCGGGGGCAACCGGTTCCCCCATATCAACCGAGTACGTAAGAGGGCTTATATCGAAGCTCTCAAAGCTAGGTGGGCGCCGAATATTAATTATGCGGCACTTACCGAAGGCCGTTCAAGTGACACCGAAGATTACATCATCGAAGGTGAATGGCTCGAAGTAGAGATCGAGGACAACGGGAAGTCCCAAGAGGAGAAAGAGTCCCAAGGGGCGAAGGCCTCCGAACACCTGTTCGGGGAAGATAAAGAAAAGCCCGACCGGAAATCTCCCGCCTTTTGGCCCAAGAAGGTTATAGAGGAGATCGTCGCTAAGAACTATGCCGAGAACGAATTCGAGGCTGCAGGGATGCTCTCTTACTCGACCTTTGAGGGTAACGTCGCTAAGACTCCTGCCCTTCTATTCGCAAGGGCATACCGAGGAGCTAGGGACGCCGATGAAGAACCCAAGCGCGCAGGCGAGATTGGGATGGCCGCTTACCTGAAAACCCTAAAGCGGGGAAAGGATAAATAACCTATGGGGAAAGTAGAACAGATCAGGCAGATTCTTCTTGATCCGTTCTCGAAGGTCCTTACCCTTAGTGACTTCGAGAGGCAGGTCCTACGACTTGCCTCTCGGGGTAAGACCAACCGAGAGATAGCCGAATACTTCAATATCACCGATGAGCGAGTCGCTTATTACATGCGAAATGCTCTAGCGAAGCTAGGAGTCAAGAAGTCCGATTTGCCGAGTATCGTCTTAGATAATATCGAGAGGATCATCGGCTAAGAAAAGGAGATGACGATGCCAACTATAAGACTAACGGAAATGCAAGACAGGGTCCATGCTTGGGCCGAAGATAATTACGACGTCCGAATGTCCCACTCGAAGGACTCTCTCTTTCATGATGAGCAGGATATTGAAATCTACGAGAAAACAGAGGGAGCGCCTTGGGACTCTACCGTTTATCGACTTACCCTAGACGACCACTCGCGTTCACAGCTAGCAGATCGGTTCAAGCTGCCGAACCGCTATATGTGGAACCCCGAGTACTTCCCCCCTGAGCTACGAAAAGATTGCTTCGACTTCAAGTTCCGCTCCGCTCCGCAGGAGGATATGTTAGTCCGAGCGCGGAAAGCCGGGGATCAGGAGCTATGTCGGGCTATTCTTACTCAGCAGTATCGCCCCTATGACAACGTAGAGTTTATCGACGCAATCGTAGAGGCGGTAAGCGTGAAAGGCGTAGACCCCGCTACCGTTCGGGTAGGAAACTGGTCAGTGGGATCCGATATGCGAGGTATCGGCATCCTTCCGAATATCACCTTTGATGGGTGGAACAACGGTGGACCTCCTGCAGCAGACGGAGGCGGTTCGGGTGGACTACACCCGGGCTTTAAGTTCTCGAACTCAGAGATAGGAAACTCACGTACCCGAGTCCACGGCGGTAGCTGGCGAGGTTACTGCCAGAACGGGATGATCTACGGGTGGAAAGAGAATAACGGCTTTGCTATCGTTCATCGAGGACGTAAGGTTATGGGTCTCATGGTGAACGAGGGTATAGCCGATGCTCTCGAACTCTCCGAGAAGGGCGCGAAGGTCTTCATGGAGAAGATGTCTGAGCTAGTAGAGCGAACCGATATAGGCGGGATAATCTCTCGGTGGTCCAGTAAGTACGGGTTCACCGTAGAGTCAACCGATCATTGGAAAGCTATGTGCGAAAGCCAGATTGCAGTACACGGCCAGCTCTCCGAGTTCGACGTGATCAACTCCCTTACCTATGTTGCTCGTGATCTCGATAACGCGGTAGAACAAGAACAACTCCAGATCGCCGCAGGTGAGATGGTGTTTGTGGATAGGATATAAAAGTGGTTGAGAACCCAATGGACGGAAACGATCAGCACGTTTATCACCACCGCGAAGATCCAATCTGTACCGTAGGGGTAGAGTTTAGTCGGACTACCCGAGGAGACACTTTTACGATTAAGATCTCAAACGCTACTAGCAAGGAACAGCTAGAGCAGAAACTAAGCGAAGCCCGACTAACCCTCGATGCTCATATAGCTGAACTCCCTGCTACATGACCCTACAACCGAGTGTTTAAGAGTCAAGCCCCCTCGAAAAAAAAGAGGGGGCTTTTCTTTTTTTGGGGGAAGGTTTCCCTTTCCCCCGGAAAGGAGATGACGATGGCGGCAGGGGGTGTTCTGGGGAACTCCCTAGGCGACTGCCGCGTTAGTTAGATGACGAGTCTAACCCATCACCATCAGTATCCCGATTATAGCACGATTTTACTTCTCACGATATTAGGTTTATAATTATCTATAGTTCTGGGGAAGCCTATGGCGAACTCATTTAGCGACCTTAAACTTATAGATCGGCAGATCAAGAAGGGCGCACAGTCCTCCCCCCAACCTGTGCTGGCTATAACCCGTTTTGATCTGTCGATCTTTGCGTTTAAGGTACGAGCAGTCAAATCGGCCTACTCGCAAGCGGTAAGGTGTGGTCCCTTCCCGGGTCGTCACACACGAAAGCGGTAGTCAGTCGAAAATGGGTGAGACAGCGCCGCGAAGATCATAATCGGCCGTATGCTACCTGCCTTATGGCTGGCCGACATCAGGGGTGAAAGAGGCGATGATGGGTAGAGGGTGGAAAGAGGGTCATATGCGCCTCTCTAAGTGCCGATAGCCTGAACGGCGACACAACCGACCAAGCCCAGATGTGACACCGACCTCAACCTAAGCCTTGGTTGTCTTGGGGGTTCCTGTACCTCCAGCCATCCGGCGACACAAAGAAGGAAAGGAGATCAGACGATGATAGAGCTTAACGTAACCGTGATCCTTCTAATCATACTTGGAGGATTATTACTCTATAGGATAGCTAGTTATGAGTGAAGTAAATATAGACGAGTTCTTTCCAGAGGCAGCCGAGAGAGCTAAGGAAGCTAAGGCAGAGTGGGACGAGAGCGATCGTATAAGACAAACCCACTTTGGCCATGTCCCACAATTCCAAGAGGTATGCGATGCATTCCTTGACGAAATGGGGTGGGATCCGAACCCGTTCACAATCAAGCAAGTAGCTGCAGGAGGTCGGGACTTCTATCAGGTTCATGGGAATCAACCGGAGCTCATCCGAAAGACGATCCGGTACGTGAGGAAACATGAACCTGACTTCTTTAAGATGATCGCTTCACCCCGAAGCCTAGTAAATAAGGCTCGGAGGTTTACAGGAACTAATAACGCCGATAGTGAAAAGAGTCGGCGCCGTTACCTGAAAGGAACACAATAATGGGTAGATGGATAGCGATTGGCTATGACGCTATAAGTGCTGTACTTGAGATCGCAAAGGCACTAAATCGGATTGCTGATGCGATAGAAGCTTATACAAAAAGGATGGGATGATGATGGCGACCCGAACCCAATACGAGACCGACGTGGATCTCACCAACGAAGAAAGAATAGTTGAAAGGTTACTCAAACAGCTTAGGCTACATAACCCCGGCGAGTTCAAGGCTGTGAAGCTTAAGAAAGAACAGAGGCTGGACTTCGCTATCGTGCGCAAGATATACGAGAACGGACACACGCACGATGAGTGTTGCATGATAGTAGAAGTCAAGAAAAGGCAGGGCGGATCCCACCGATACCCTGACCTAATGATCTCAAAGACGAAGTTCGATGAAGGAAAGAAACAGGCCAAGAACGGGCGCAAGTTTATGATCCTGATCGAATACGCAGATGGAGTCTTCTGGTTCGAGTGGGATAACCAAGAAGATATACAGATCAAGAACACAGGAAGGACTACCCAAAAGCGGGATAAGTGGGACCCCGAAGTTTGTGCCCATATTCCGATGCACCACTTCAAGAGATTGCCCGGGACCTTCTAATGCCCGACCCGATAGCCCAAATCTCTAAGGCTGAGCAAGCTCTTATCGCCGCGAATGACATAGTAGAAATACTTGAGCTACGGACGAAAGCAAAGGCCGTAGAGGTTATCGCAGTAGCAGAGAACATGGGTGATATAGCCCAACAAGCTAAGATATTCCAACTCCGCGCAGAACGTAAAGCAGGATCATGGCTGGCAGTAAATATGACGACTGGCCGGCCATCCAACGAAAATACCCGTATCACCCTTGAAAGCCTAGATATATCCCCGAACGACTCCTCTCGCTGGCAACTCATGGCTACGCTACCCGAGGAAAAGTTCAATGGCTGGCTGGACGAACGCCTGATGAAAGGTCAGGAGATCACAGCCGGAGGGTTACGCCAATACGCCAAGAACGTAACCGGAAAACAGTCCCAGAGTGGTACTGTTTATGCGACCTTAGTACTGGACCCGAAAGGGTGTTCTCTCCAAGGCTTTGGGATAAGGTGCGACGGACCTCCAACCGGAGGCCATATTATCAATAAGAGTAAGACCCAAGGGAACGCCGAAGGCCGAGCGATCCTAGTAGAACAAGCCCGACTATTCAACCTTCACGGTGAGGCAGAGATCATGTCGACTCAATGCTCTGCGCATAACGTAGGGAGAATAGCAGACACGCCCCGAGCGGTGCAAATTCAACTACTCCAGAAAATCTATAAGTATGGATATTCGCACATGGCGAGCTGGTTCGATGAGTTTCTAGCTACGTTCAAGGAGCACCGGACAGAGCTAGAGCTTGAAAGGCTATTAGACCCATGACAGTTGAGTATCAAAAAATACCCGGAACAAGTATGCTAGTACGAATTACAAAAACAATGCAGGCCATCACGCCAGACCAGTTACTAGAGGAAGTAATGCCGAGCAAGCGACGAAGGTTCAAGCCAGACAAGAACGAGCCAATAATCGTAGATACCTTGCGCAAGGGCGGGGCTGAGGTATTTATTATTGACTGGCCGTTTGATCTCCTGATAGCTTTTCAAGGTAAGCTCCTGCTAGTAGAGGTAAAAGATGGCAAGAATAAGCTCTCAAGATCCCAGAGCAAAAGCTTACTAAAGCTCTGGAATAAAGGTTGTGAGTTGGCCGTTTTACGTTCCCCCGAGGACGCGGTTGCGCTCCTGAATAGAATAAGGAAGGAATAGTGCCATGAGCGGAACAGCCCCCCCTAAAAATACCTTTGTTAAGACTTTTAACACACTATACAAGGAGATGAATGAGCTTAGAGATAGACCTATGACCTATGATGAAATTGCGACCCGCTACCGGATTAGTAAGGCAATGGCGTGGTTGATCATTAATAAGAAGTATGAGCCCAAAACCGGAGTAATTCGGGCTAGGCTCGGACTTCCTCAGCAGATCGTAGTTACCGTAGTTCGAGATAGAAAAGGGAGGTTTGCCGGCCATGAGTAGACCGCCACTCGTCGCCACCATCAGAGACAACATCGCCTGCTGGCGAGGGCTGGATGGTAAGAAGTATTACCGCCCTCTGCTCTCAGCTATGAAGTTCTCTCGCCTCGTTTTCTTCAAAAAGACCGAAGCAATGGAGTACAGAAAAAGAGTCTTGGAAAGATACGAGAAGCTAAAGAGAGCAAGCAAGCTGAAGCCGGTAAGAGAGAGTCGTCGGTGGCTTTCCTGAGATGCCCCCGATGCGGGGATAGAGTCAGCGAGGGTGGTGCGGAAGTCTGTCATATCTGCAATTGCTATATCTGCCCGAGATGTGAAGAAGAATATAAAAACTGCGGGAGGGATGCATGCGAGCTAACAGCAAGAGGCCAACTATCTTTATTCGAGGCCGCGAATGAATAAAGGAATCGGAGGTCACCATAAAAGAACTCGGGGCGGTA
>JABAHP010001173.1_pt2 | contig 20925 bp, 5 predicted proteins | sample 7062081 | NCBI WGS metagenome assembly JABAHP01 (sample SAMN14534357, study PRJNA622989) | marine sediment metagenome | biome: marine biome [ENVO:00000428]; feature: marine pelagic biome [ENVO:01000023]; material: deep marine sediment [ENVO:00002113] | place: India: Gulf of Kutch | collected...
CAGGTCAGGTAAGGACGTTTTTTGTGAGAAGCCGCTGTCACTCACTATCGCTGAGGCGCAGGCCATGGTTAAGGTGGTCAAGCGTTATGAGCGTGTGTTTCAAACCGGCAGCCAGCAGCGTTCGAGCTGGAACTTTCGTTTCGCCTGCGAACTTGTTCGTAACGGTTACATTGGCGACCTGAAAAAGGTGAGGGTTAATTCCGGCGGTGCTCCCAGGTGGTGTCATCTGCCGCCGGAACCTGTGCCGGACTATATCGATTGGGACCTGTGGCTGGGTCAGGCCCAGTGGAGGCCGTTCAATAAACGGCTTCTCGCACACCAGGCCTGGGGTTATCGCGACTTTGCCGGCGGTGGAATGTGCGGCTGCGGCTCACACGATATCGATATCGCCCAGTGGGGTATGGGCAACGACGACACCGGACCGGTAGAAATCATTCCTCCTGACGGCAAAGACCATAAGCTGCTCACCTTCAAATATGCTAATGGTGTCACTATGACTAATGGTCGTTTCAGGGTCGACGGCCCGGCCTGGGTAGTTTTGTTTACCGGCACTAAAGGCAAGGTTGAGGTAGGCCGCGGACATTTGCGTACCTGGCCGGAGTCTCTTAAGGATGTGAAGATCGGAAATGACGAAGTACACCTGTACGAAAGTAACGACCACAAAGGTAACTTCCTCGATTGTGTCCGCACCCGTCGTCCAACAATCTGTGACGTCGAGATTGGCTGCCATTCTATAATTGTCTGTCACGTGGGCAACATCGCCTACTGGTTGAACCGGCCTTTGAAATGGGATCCTGCTCGTGAGGTGTTTGTCGGAGACGAAGAAGCAAATCGGCTGCTGTCACGGCCGATGCGAAGTCCGTGGCGTCTGTAAGCTTGATCGTGACCATTTTTTACTCTTGAACTAGGATAGCGAAAGCATTAAACATAAGATTCTATACTTGTAATTCCCGTAAATTCCGATGCAGGTGATACTATCAAATGAAATTAGAAGCGATACGGCCCCATTTTTATGGCCATCTTCATAAGCGCACCAGTTATTTCTTCTCAATATGTACTACCTCTAACTTATATGTTTTGCCCGGTTCCAGTACAACCATCGTAGCGTTTGATCTGTCGTAATCGGTTACCAGCTTCATATCCGTGCCGACCAGATACTCCCCCGGAGGCACACCGGTGAACTCGAAGCTGCCATCTAATTCGCATTTTTGAGAACCGTTCCACTTGCCGTACCAGCTTCCAACCGGCCGGACGTAGACATCAACCTGTCGGGATGGTAAATTTCCATCCTTATCGGCAACCGTTCCTCGTATGACGGCTGTGGCTACCATTACCAGTTTCAAATCATCATGCGGGACTGAAAATCGCTGGAGGAACTTTGGTTCCAGGAGGCACAACTCCCCCGACCGGCATCTGATGTGAGCAGCCGAGCCTTCTGGTAGGTTCTCAATGGCAAAGCGGCCATCTTCGTCGGAAATAGCAGAGGGATTTGACGGGCCGGGATAGCCAGAGCCGTCCATCCCGACTACGTTGGCGGCCCATACCTTGGCGCCTGCAATCGGATTGCCTTCACCGTCGGTTACTATTCCTCTGATGGAAGAGGAACGAGTCAGAGTCGTTTTAAATGCATGGTATTCAGGTAGCTTGTTGTTATAGTAATCCCCCAATCTGCGAGGAGCATAACCTTGGGCCCGGACACGTAACTCGTAGTAACCTGGTGCTATCCCACTAATCCGGCAGAAGCCTTCTTCATCCGTAGTGCCCTCAAGAGCTTTTTCCGTCTTGCCTTGATGGTGTTTTATCAGCACAATCGTTGCGCCGGAAACAGGCTGTCCGGTTGCACTATCAAGGACTGTACCATCAACGAGGCCTTTTCCGGCGAATTCATGTGCAATTGATCCCGGCCGTTTATCGATGACTGTCAAATTCTCAGGGATCCGGACTTCTTCCCAGATAATAGACCCTCCATCGTTGATATAGACGTCCATTCGCGGGGGATCCACAGGCTTTCCGAATCTCGGATTATCCGAGAAGAAGACACTGCTGGGTTTATTGAAGTGCCAGTTCCACTGTTTCGGATCCCATACCATAAATGTGAAGTCTATGACGTTGGCCGATGATTCACGGTTGTCCTCCCCAAAAACACTCTTTTGGGGACCATTGTGCACAACAAGTTCCACTCTGTCGGCCTCAATGGCAGACAATGCCTTCAGGGCCTGATTGAACTGGTCGGTATTTTTGCAGCGGAACTCAAAATGATGCTCTCCGCCTCCGAATGGCGGGCCCTCCCAGTATCGCACCCTGTTCGGCTGATTTGCAACCTCGGCCGAGCCTTCCGGCCAGGCCGAATTGTGAACAGGCTGATCGCCCGACATAACTGTGATCCGAGCGACACATGGTGTCGGTGGCACAAGGGCCAGGCAGAATACGGCCAGACTCATTAAAACGATTATTTTTCTTATACGTTTCATCGTCAATACTCCTTAAGCTTTCTTATTTCTTTCTTATTTCCTAACTACTCTTCTTCCCCAGACGAATTATCTCTTTTTGCTTTCTTATCTTGAGAATTATCCCTATCACTGATTGAATCCTCACCTTCCACAATAGGAACTTGTACACTTATAAGCTCGTACTGGCCTTCATTGCCAATCCCCAGAAACAGAATAACCTCTGTACCGGTCCCGATGTTTGAAACGCTAAGCGACAGGGGATACGGCACCTGGACACCTATCCTGTTTTTCGATTCAGCCCTGTTTTCCGATAAACGGCCGTCCAGAACCTTGATTACATCAACATCCCACCTGGTGTCCCCCGGTGCGTCCTCGCTTACAATACCGGATATCCTGATGATTCTGGCGTGTACCACCGTCGAGGCGACGGCCCGAAGTTGCCGAAAACCACGTCCCTCCGTCAAATCCTTAGTCCCATGCCACATCATATTCTCAGATGACCTATGATCTGGAATATCCCGGGCTATAAGTTCTGTCTTATTATCTGGAGCATCAGAAATTGGCTTTGCCGGAGGTGAAGGTCTTATCGTTTGGAAAATGTGATATCCGATAAGACCGGCAGACAGGATTACCGCTGCTGCCGCTGCAAACCTGAATCTATTTGACCTATAAACAGCCCGCCACCTGTCCTGTCGACCCGTGCCGGATGGACGTCTTGTGGATTCCTCCATCAAGTCCAGCAACTCGGCAAGGACTCTGTTGTGCATCTGAACGGTCGGCTCAACGTTCAGATGCCGAATTGAATTTTCTATTTGCCCGATAGTTTTCATTCTCATTTACCTTGATGTTTATGACCGACCTTAATCTGCGAAGAGCATATTGATATCGGCTCTTGGCGGTATTCGTCGAGACCTGCTGAATCGCGGCAATCTGCCTGAATTTCATTCCGCCATTCAGGTGAAGCACTACCACCTCTCGCTGTTCGTAAGGCAATGTGGCGATAGCACATGTCACTTCGCTGGTTTCTTCATCTTGTATCGCAACTTGTTCAGGCCCGTCCGCAAGAAGCTTTGCAGCACTTGCATGCTCAACAGCGCCCGACCGCCGCTTCAGGGACCGCATCTTGTCACGTGCACGATTGATAACGCACGTCGCCAGGTAGCTTCGCAGATTTCCCCTGAGGCTGATCGTTTCTCTGGTTTGTATCAAAGAGCAAAAAACGTCGTGCACTACATCCTCAGCTGCGTGTGTATCCGTCAACAAAGCAGTTGCAATTGTCAGCAGGTATTTCTCATACTTGACATAGAGCCGGGTTAGCGCATCTTTGCTGCCGCTCTTGAAACGTCGCAATAGAAGCGTATCCTCAAGCATCAAGCCGTTTTCCCGTTCGACGAAAGATCTTTCATCGGTAACACGATTCAGACAACCACTTTGGCTTAGAGAAAGTCAAAATTTTCGACAAAGTCAGATTTTTTGGTACAAAGGCCACCGGCCCGGAATCTGTGTCTTCAGGTGAACCGGGAACCGTATATTTGAACCTGATTCCTCATTTCTTGGCGATAGCCCCCTTTTTGCGAAATTGTCGCTACAACCACACCTCTGTATGGGCTGCTTGTCAAGCATTACAAAGTGATTATAAGATTCGAAAATCGGGAGATAAATAAAATAGTTATTATATTGGTGATAGGTTTTGTAACTTAGTGAAAACAGATTTCCAAGGCTGGAGACAACAATCATTGACTAAACCACTGAAAAATGGTAAAATACACGAGATTTATGTAATGACGGCTTTGAGGCCAATAAGGATAAAATCGCGATTAGTGGTCTGAAACATCTGTGAGGAAGGAAATTAAGATGCCCATAACTGTGAAAACATTGTTGTCCTCTCTGGGACGCCTTACAGCACTATCTTTGATATTGGTAGCATTATTAACCGGTTCGACCAGTGCCCAGTCTCAACTCGTTGGTGATTTGGACGGGAACTACAGGGTTAATTCCAAAGACCTGCGGATGTTTTCCTGGCAATGGCTGGATCCTGACTGTAGTGTTCCCGGCTGTATTGCCGACCTGGATGGTGTTAATGGGGTAAACTTTAGCGACCTTGCTATACTTGCACTGAACTGGCAGGTAGAAGAAGAACACCTGGTAATCAGTGAGTTTATGGCCAGTAACGCCAGTGCGGAACCGCTGGAAGATAGCGAGATCCTGGACGGAGACGGCCAATCATCCGATTGGATTGAAATCTACAATCCATCCGGTATAGATGTCAATCTGGATGGCTGGTATCTGACCGATAGTGCTTCCAACCTGACCAAATGGCAATTCCCGGACGGACTCGAGGTTAAGCCGGGCGAGTTTCTGATTATCTTTGCCTCGAATAAGACGCATGAGGAATATCCATATAATTACCCGTATCTTGACCCGGGCGGTTACTATCACACCAACTTCGAACTCGACAAGGATAATGGTGAATATTTGGCATTAGTGGCACCAGATGGTAACACCGTCGTTCACGAATACGCTCCGATGTTTCCTATACAGTTGACGGATGTCTCTTACGGCCTGACACAATACGCATCGACGCTCGTTCCGCGGGGCATGGCCGCTTCCTATCACGTGCCGGCCAGCGGCGATGCGACTTTGGGCACGGATTGGACCGCTGCCGACTTTGACGATTCGGCATGGAATACGGGAAAGACCGGTATCGGTTTTGGCCTTGGTGGCTCACGGATGGTTGCCTACAACGATTGTGTGTACAACAGCGCCGACCAGTACATTGCTGACAACGTTACGACCTATTGTATTGGCAGTGGTAATCCCGGTCCTACTTCCGGGCCGTTGATAGACCAGGCAACAGGTGACGACATGGGCGTTACGGTGACACTAACGCAAAGCGGTGGCGTGAATTGGCAGTCGAGTGCTTCTACCGGTGGAAGCGACTGCGCCGTAGACACTGACGCTCATAACACGTTCGGCGGGATATCTGACATGACCGGCGTGATACATTACGGCAGCGCCGGCTGGTGGGTCGACCTGACGTTCACGGGACTGGATCCGACAACGGAGTACACTTTTGCCACATCTGCTAATCGGGGTAATTCCAGCTATTCTAACCGGTTGACGATTTATACCCTTACCGGCGCCGATAAATACGTTAACGCCAGTACAAGCGGAGTGGATGTCCTCGCTGAAAACAAGGTTAGATTCATTACCGGTGACAATCACAGCAGGGGGTATGTTGCACGCTGGACGGGTATAACAGCGGCTGATGGCAGTTTTACCGTACGGGCTGAGGCCGACCCAAATAGCGCTGAGGGTTATAAGGCATATTCTTTCGATGTCTTCATGCTTGAAGGAGGATCCCGCGGAACCGACGTACAGAATGAAATGTTGGGTGTAAATTCCTCGCTATGGATGCGATCCGAATTTAATCTCGAAGAGGGTGAATCGGAGATATTTGACACGTTAACGTTGAGTATGAAGTACGAGGATGGATTTGCGGCATATCTGAACGGTCAGCCGGTCACAAGCCGCAATGCGCCGAACTCGGTGCAGTGGAACTCGGCAGCTTTGTCCAATCGTCCGGATGCGAATGTATCGACTGCTGAGGTGATTAATATTATGTCATCCGTAAACGCGCTGCAGGATGGCGCGAATGTACTGGCCATTCACGGACTAAACGATAGCGCTGCCGATCCTAACTTCCTGATTCTGCCCGAACTTACCGCCGCAAGCAACATGAGCATCCCGCAATACTTCACCACACCGACGCCGGGTGCGTTCAACATTCCCGGTGCAATGGGTGTTGTTGAGGAGGTATGGTTCAGTCATAAACGTGGTTTCTATAGTAGTCCGTTCCAACTGATTCTTTCTACCGGAGATGATGACGCCTTGATCCGTTACACAACTGATGGTTCGTGGCCGACGATAACACATGGATTTACTTACAGTACCCCGATTAACGTTGGTGGAACTGCCATCGTTCGTGCCGTTGCCGTCAAACCGGGATATTTGAATTCCAGAGTCGAGTCGCATACGTATATTTTTATCGATGACGTTATCCTTCAGGACTATCAGGCGACATTGGATGCCGGTCTTCCGAGTTCATGGGGTGGAACAAGTCCTGATTACGGGATGGACCCGGACGTTATCGGGCAGAACGGAGTTGATTTGTTCGGTGGCATCTACACGGCCACAATTCGTGACGACCTCAAGTCAATTCCTACCTTGTCGATCCTGATGGACGTCAACGACATGTTCGGGCCCTACGGCATATACACAAATTCCACATCCAGAGGCCCAGAGTGGGAGCGTCCGGGGTCTGTGGAGCTAATCTACCCCGATGGTATAGAGGGCTTTCAAATCAACTGCGGGGTACGAATCCAGGGCGGTTGGTTTCGGCAGCACAGCGGAACGAAAAAGCATTCCCTCCGTCTTCTGTTCAAGGGGATGTATGGAGAGACCAAGTTAAGGTATCCATGGTTCGGCGAGGAGGCTGTAGATTACTTTGATACGATTGTGCTCCGGGCCGGTGCTAACGATGGCTACTCGTGGAGCGCAGCTTATCTGACCGAGCAGTACACCCGTGACGAGTTTGGGAGAGGTCTGCAGCGGGCGACGGGGAACGCCGGTTCACACGGGACATTTGTTCATCTTTACATAAACGGAATATACTGGGGACTATATAATCCTGTTGAGCGGCCGGACGAGGCGTTTGCGTCCAGCTACTACGGCGGAGACAAGGAGGACTGGGATTCGCTTCATGACGGCTCGGTTCACAATGGAAACAAGGACGCCTGGAACCAGATGCTTTCGTTGTGCGTCTCGGCTCAAAGCTCCAATGCAGCTTACCAGCAGCTTCAGGGCAATAATCCGGACGGCACACCAAACCCGAATTACCCACATCTACTGGATGTTCCGAACTACATTGATTATTTAATCGTCAACCTCTGGGGGGGCAACTGGGATTGGCCCTGGAAGAACTGGTGGGCGGGCAGGCACAGGTCGGCTGACAGTACCGGTTATAAGTTTTTCTGCTGGGATTACGAGAACACCATGGGAAACAACCGCTCCCGTTCTCCCCTCAATAAGAATGCTCTGGATAATAATTTTTCTTCTGCGGGAGAACCGCATCAATCTCTTAAACTGAATGCTGAGTACAGAATGCTCTTTGCCGATCGCGTGCATCGGTTCTTTTTCAACGGTGCAATCCTGACGCCGGAGTCATTGACCCCTCGCTATGAGGCACTGGCGGCCAGGGTTGAAAGGTCCATCGTTGCTGAGTCGGCACGCTGGGGCGACCAGCACCACCATCCGCCGTTGACGCTCCAGCAGTGGTACGATGAGCGGGACTGGATTCTGTATACCTATCTTCCCGACCGGACTGGCATCGTTTTGCAGCATTTTATTGATGCCTCTCTTTCTCTCTATTCTTCCCTGTCTGCTCCGATTTTTTCTATCAATGGTTCATATCAACACAGCGGCCAGGTATCAGCCGGCGACGAGCTAACTATGGTTAATCCCAATGCCTCTGGTACAATCTACTACACCACAGATGGCAGCGATCCGCGAGAATATCTTACCGGCAATCCCGTCGGAACTCCCTACGCCCCCATCACGTTGAATAAGAGCACACACGTTAAGGCCCGCATATTGGACGGAACAACATGGAGCGCGTTGAACGAAGCGATATATGCGGTCGGTCCGGTCGCAGAAAATCTGCGCATCACCGAGATTATGTACCATCCTCAGAATACCGGCGACCCAAATGATCCGAACACCGAATTCGTCGAGCTGAAAAATATTGGAGCAAGTACACTGAATCTTAATTTAGTAAAATTTACAGAAGGAATCCATTTTACCTTCCCGGATACCGAACTTTCTCCCGAAGAATGCATCGTGGTTGTAAGAGACCAGGGTGCATTTGAAGCTAAATATGGCACAGGGATAAATACGGCAGGCCAGTACTCCGGCAGCCTGGCTAACAATGGAGAAAGGATTAAACTGGTGGATGCCGCCGGTCAGACGATACTGGATTTTGAGTACGAGGACGGATGGCATTCAATCACTGACGGCGATGGCTTTTCTCTGGCTATAATAGAGCCGGGCGATAGCGCCATTTATAGTTCACAAGGCCTGGTTGCTCACTGGAAGTTCGATGAGGGTTCCGGTAACACTGCGACAGACAGCGCAGGCACCAACAATGGAACGCTAATTGGAAATCCAAACTGGACGGCTGGTCGAATTAATGGAGCTTTGAGCTTTGACGGTGTGGATGATTATGTTGTGGCTGCTCCTGTCGCTGCTTTAACGAGAGACACCTTAACTGCACAGGCATGGATACGCACGAGCGAGTTTGCGGGATTATGGAATCCTGTAATGACTCAAAACGCGGGGGGTAATGGTTACTATTTCTATGTTTCCAATAGCAGGCCTGCATTTTACCTTGTTGTGGGACCGGCTTATGTCCAGGCGACTTCTCTCGATCAGATTGAATCGGACCAATGGTATCATATTGCCGGGACCAATGATGGTTCCAATCTGAAGCTTTACGTCGACGGCCAACTGAAAGACACTGATAATTCAACCGGTTTTTTAGGCGTTAGCAGCAATGCTTATATTGGTTGTGAACCTACTTCTTCGCTTTATTACAAGGGCCTGGTTGATGATGTTCGTGTCTATAATCGGACAATCAGCGAAAGTGAATTCAAGGATTTAACCGACCCGACGAGACGTTGGAGTCGGAAAAGCTCCTGGCGTACGAGCTTGTACCGCAACGGCACACCCGGCGTCGATGACAGCGGCAGGCTGCCTAATCCCGGTGACATAGTAATCAACGAAGTTATGGCGCATTCGAATGCCGGACCGGACTGGATCGAATTGCATAATACCACCGACGAAACGATTAACATCGGCGGCTGGTTCCTCAGTGACAATGACAGGGATGAACCAAACCTGACCAAATACAGGATTGCCGATGGAACAACGATTGGCGGCAGTGATTATATGGTTTTCTATCAGGACACGGATTTCAATAATCCTGGAGATCCTGGCTGTCTTACTCCTTTCGCATTAAGCGAAAACGGTGAGGAGGCATGTATTTCATCACATCTGGACCCGAATGGCTTCTTGACCGGCTACCGCGATGTAGAGGATTTTGGTGCTTCGCAGACAAACGTTTCGCTTGGCCGTTACTATAAGAGCAGTACCGGTAATTTCAACTTTGTAGCGATGGACTATAATACACCGGATTCGAATAATGCTTATCCTAAAGTCGGACCCGTTGTCATTAACGAGATTATGTACAATCCTCCGACCGGTAATCAGAATGAGGAATATATCGAACTTCACAATATAACCGGAACACTGGTGACGTTATATCGCTATGACAAATCCACACCCTGGAAGTTCACCGATGGTATTGATTATACTTTTTCGACCGGTCCGGTTGTCACGATACAGGCTTATGGTTATCTGATATTGGCCAAGGATCTGACCAACTTTACAGCAAGGTATGGCGGTATGCCGCCCGGCGTTCAGGTTCTCGAAGGTTATAGCGGCAGGTTGAGCAACGCCGGAGAGAGGTTACAGATTGCTATGCCCGGCGATATTGATGACCTGGGCACGCGTCATTATATCCGCATCGACAGGGTGACTTACAGTGACGGCCGGCATCCTGAGGATTGTCCCGGCGACGTGGACCTGTGGCCGACCGAGGCAGACGGGCTTGGTAAATCGCTTTCTCGTAAGGTGACCAGTGATTATGGAAATGACGTAGCCAATTGGCAAGCTGCTACGCCTTCGCCCGGTGTCGCAAATCCGTAATAAACTTTGAGAGAAATACCGGCATTTTTGAAGTGTTCGTAACAGGTAATCACTCCTTGTCTGCGAGAGCAGCATACTCCATATACTAAAATCCTTCTCTTCTCATCCAGGCCATAAACGGAGACTTTAAAAAATTGGTCAAATCCGAGAGGAGGATAGTCATTGACTTAAGTGCCAATATATGTTAAAATACACTTTTCAAGTAACCAATAATTACGATTTAATCCCCTATAATGTACAGGGGCGCCATTTTGCAAAGGATCGCAAAATGGGAATTAACAAGGATAAGCCACGGCCATTAGCCTAAAACATTAGTGAGGAAGGAGATAGAATTTGACCAAATCTATGAAACCACTGCTGTTATCACTAATATTGATAACATATTTGACTACATCGGTTTTTGCCCGGCTTCAAATCACAGGTGATCTGAATTCAGATTATAAGGTTGATTTCAAAGACCTGAGAATTCTCGCCTGGGATTGGCTGGATCCTGCTTGTTTTATTACTGTCTGCACAGCTGAACTGGATGACGTTGAAGGGGTAAATATGGCCGATTTGGCCCTGCTGGCGCAGAACTGGCAGAAGAAATGTCCCCCTCTGGTCATTAGTGAGTTTATGGCGATCAACGAATATGCGCTCTCCACAACGGTCGAGGGCAAACAGATCTACCCGGACTGGATTGAGATTTATAATCCAACGGCTGAAGCCATCGACCTGGATGACTGGTACCTGACCGACCGGGAAGATGAACTCACCAAGTGGGAATTTCCTGACATCTCCTTAGCGTCCGGCAATTTCCTACGGGTATTTGCATCAGGTATACCGAGTGAGGATCACCCCCAAAACAATCCTTACATGGATGAGGAAGGTTTTTACCACACCAACTTCGAACTGGATGGAGATGGTGAATATCTGGCCCTCGTGTGTCCAAGCTTGGAAGTGGTACATGAATATAAATCATATGAAAATGGTCGGGACAATTATGGTTTTCCCCCACAGGGAGAAGACGTTTCTTATGGTTTATATATGAACGAGCCACGGTATTTTACATCCCCAACGCCCGGTTACTCTAATAACCAGGGTTTTGTCGGAATGTCTGACAGCTTATGGTTTTCACATCAAGGCGGGACGTTTGTGGATCCTTTCTCGCTGGTACTGACACCTAAGACTCCCGGTGCAGTAATCCGTTATACGACCAATGGTTCAATACCAACCGAAACATCAACACAATATACAGGTCCAATTCTTATCAGTGATACTACCGAAATTATGGCTCGTGCATATGAGTCGGGTAACGCACCCGGATCTGTAGAGAGCCGAACATATGTCGCACTTGCTGCTGATGTGCAGAGTTTCAATTCCGATATACCTATCGTGGTGGTAGATACCTACGGCCAGTCCATCAACGAGTATGATCCTTACACAAAGGCTTCTGCTGTTTTTATCGAACGGATTTTGGGCAGGCGTGTCAACATTACCGATACTGCTGATTTTGCCGGCCGGTGCGGCTTGAAAATTAGGGGCCAAACCAACAAAAGACAATTCTCCTTTGAAACGTGGGATAAATATGACCAGGATAAAGAGGTTTCTATCCTTGGTTTGCCGGCCGATTCCGACTGGGTTCTGTATGGACCGGGGGGATACGATCAGGCGTTGATTAATAACCCCCTTGCTCATGAATTGAGTAATCAGATTGGCCAATATGCCGTGCGAACACGAGCCTGCGAAGTATATATAAACACAGGTGGGGGCAAGGTGGCCCAAAGCGATTATTGGGGACTCGCTTACTTCATGGAGAAAATCAGAATCAACAAGGACCGTGTTGATATTGCCACGCTGGAGCCATGGGACAGTACCGAGCCTAAAGTATCCGGCGGGTATGTCGTCGCAGTTGACAAAGATGGGACGTGGAGGACTACACGGGGAACTCCTGCGTATTATTGTGCCTTCGCTTATATTGATCCCCCCGGTGAAGAACTCACAAGTACCCAAAAAAACTGGCTCTTAAACTGGCTCGATGAGTTTGAGGACGTTGTCTTTGGCCCCAACTTCGCAGACCCGCAGGACGGCTACGCCAAATACATCGATGTAGCTTCCCATGTCGACCATAACCTGCTCAATATGTTGACTATGAACGTTGACGGACTTCGTATAAGTGCCTATATGTACAAAGACCGGCAGGGAAAACTGGTTGCCGGACCGGTCTGGGATTTCGACCGCTCGTTGGACTCCACCGACGGCCGTGATAATAATCCAGAGGCCTGGAGAGGAACGGGTGATGCTACGGACTATTTTGAATCGTCAATACAATATACCTGGTGGCATCGTTTCTTCAGTGACATTAATTTCTGGCAGAAGTATATCGACCGCTGGTATCAGCTCAGGAGAGGTCCGTTCAGCACCGAGAATATAGATTCCACTATAGATATGCTGGCGAATGAGATTGAAGAGGCCCAGGCCCGTCACTATGCCAAATGGGGTGAATCACCCCGTTTCGGTAGTTTCCAGGGGGAGATGGACCATATGAAGTGGTGGCTGGCAACACGGTCAACATGGATTGACAACCAGTTTGTGAAACCGCCGCAAATTACACCATACGGCGGTTATGTTGAAGCCGGGACTACTGTGAGCATAAGCAACCCCAATGGATCAGGTACGATTTGGTACACCATTGATGGAAACGATCCACGCCTGCCTAAAGAATTGAAGATAACCGGTACTACCCTCGTGGCTGAAGATGCACCCAAGAAAGTATTTGTACCCGCTGGACCCCTCAACGATAACTGGAAGGGCGGAGGTGCGTTCGACGATTCGGGATGGAACCACGGCACTATCATAGCCGGCAAGACCGGCGGCGTTGGCTATGATGAAACTCCAGACTATGTACCCTACATCAGCTACGATGTAGAAGCGCTGATGAACGGCGATGTTAATTCCAGTAACAATAATTCCTGTTACATACGTATCCCCTTCACATTTAACGGCGACCCATGTAATTTCAACTTTATGACACTGTATATACGGTACGACGACGGCTTCATCGCTTACCTGAATGGTGATGAAATCGAGCGTATAAACTTTCCGGATGACCAAACTCCGCTGTGGAACTCAAACGCAAGTAACGGTCATGATACTCCCGGACTTGAGTCTATCCCCGTATCCGACCATCTCGGCTCACTCAGGAATGGTGACAACATACTTGCAATCCACGGTCTAAACATCTCTAATACCAGTTCTGATTTTATTATATCTGCTGAGCTTGTCGCGGGCGAAGCCAACTCCACTGAGGGCATCTCGCCCAGTGCCATGCAATACTCCGGACCGATCACATTGACCGAGAGCACTCAGATCATGGCACGCGTATTGGTTGGCAGTAATCCCTATAGCCCATGGAGTGGACTGGCTGATCCGACCTTCGGGATCGGCCCGGTCGCCGAGAGTCTGCGTATCACTGAAATTATGTACCACCCGGTGGATACCAACGATCCAAATGACCCGAATACGGAATTCATCGAGCTGAAAAACATCGGCCAAAGTACGGTGAATTTGAATCTTGTAAAATTCACAGAAGGAATCCATTTCACCTTCCCGAATACCGAACTTGAACCCGAAGAATGCATTGTAGTTGTCGAAGACCAGAATGCATTCGAAGACAAATACGGTACTTCAGTCAAGACGGCAGGCCGGTACACCGGCCGCTTGGCCAATAACGGGGAAAGGATTAGACTTCAGGACGCTGCAGGACAGCCGATTCTTGACTTCGAGTACAAAGACGGATGGTATCAAATAACCGACGGCGATAATTTTTCTCTTACTGTAATTGATCCCCGCGACAGTTCAATTTACGGTTCGACAAAGGGCCTCGTTGCACACTGGAAGTTCGACGATGGCTTCGGTACAACCGCAGTGGACAGCGCCGGTAGTAATAACGGGACTTTAAATGGGGACCCAAACTGGTCGACAGGCATGATTAATGGAGCATTAAGCTTTGATGGTGTGGATGATTATGTTGTTGCCGCTCCTCTCGCTCCTTTAATGGGCGATACGTTAACTATGCAGGCATGGGTACGCACAAGCGAGTATGCGGGGATATGGAATCCTGTACTGACCCAGGGCGCAGGTGGTAATGGTTACTATTTCTATATTTCCAGTGGCAGGCCCGCATTTTACATTGTTGTAGGTGCCGCTTATGTTCAGGCGATTTCAATAGACGCAATTAATCCTAACGAATGGTACCATGTTGCCGGCACAAATGACGGGTTCAATCTGAAGTTGTATATAGACGGCCGGTTCGAAGACAGTGATAATTCGACCGGTTTTTTAGGAGTCAACAGTAATGCTTATATCGGATTTGAACCTTCTTCTTCGCTTTATTACGCGGGCCTAATCGATGATGTTCGTATCTATGACCGCGCTGTGAGCGAAAGTGAATTTCAGGATATGGCTGATCCTATGGGACGCTGGAGCCGGAAAAGCTCATGGCGGCCGAGTGTGTACCGCAATGGCACACCCGGTTGGGACGATAGTGGTATTCTTCCAAATCCCGGCGCCGTTGTAATCAACGAAGTGATGGCGCATTCGAATGCCGGACCGGACTGGATAGAATTGCATAACACCACCGATGAAACTATTAATATCGGCGGCTGGTTTCTTAGCGACAACAACAAAGACGAGCCAAACCTGACCAAATACAGAATTGCCGACGGAACAAAGATTCCAGGCAATGATTATGTGGTCTTCTATCAGGACACAGATTTTAACAATCCGAGCGACCCCGGCTATATCGTACCTTTTGCTTTAAGCGAGAATGGTGAGGAGGCGTGTCTTTCCTCACATCTGGACCCCAACGGCTACCTCACCGGCTACCGGGAAGTTGAGGATTTTGGAGCTTCTCAGACAAACGTTTCAATTGGCCGATACTACAAGAGCAGTACGGGTAATTTCAACTTTGTGGCCATGGACTACAATACGCCGGATTCGAACAATGCTTATCCAAAAGTCGGTCCCGTTGTTATCAACGAGATTATGTACAATCCACCATCCGGTAATCAAAATGAGGAATATATCGAACTGCGTAACATAACCGGAACACCGGTGACGTTATACCGTTATGATAAATCCGAACCATGGAAGTTCACAGATGGTATTGATTATACCTTCTCGGCCAGCCCGGTTGTTACAATACAGGCTTATGGTTATCTGGTATTGGCCAAGGACCTGACAACCTTTACAGCAAGATATGGAAGTATGCCGCCCGGCGTTCAGGTTCTCGAAGGTTACGACGGCAGGTTAAGCAATGGTGGCGAGAAGTTACAGATTGACATGCCCGGAGATATCGATGAACTTGGTATCCGTTATTATATCCGCATTGACAGGGTAAATTATAGTGACGGTTACCATCCGGACAATTGTCCCGGCGGCGTGGACCTATGGCCGAGAGAGGCCGATGGGCTTGGTAAATCGCTTTCGCGTAAGGTGTCGGCTGATTATGGAAATGACGTAGCCAATTGGCAAGCAGCCACGCCTTCACCCGGCACAGTAAATCCGTAAGAAGATTTAGGAGAACGGCCGGCATATTTGAGGTGTTGGCATCAGGAAGCCGGTCCAGGTCAGCGAGAGCAGCGATATCTTTATAATAAAGCACTTTGCTCAAGCTTCTCTTCAAAACTAAGCCATAAACGCAGATACTGCTATTCAACACTGAGATTTTGGAAACAGTCAAACCAAACCGAGGATAATTATCATTGACTAAAATACTGATAATATGTTAGAATATAGGGCTTATGTAACCGATGATTACGATTTGTTTCCCTATAAGTAATAGGGACGCCATTTTGCTTGAGATTGCACAACGGGGATGTAAGAATAAATATCCCGGCCAGTGACCTAAAACATTAGTGAGGAAGGAGATAGAAGTTGTTCAAATCTATAAAAAACCTGTTGGTACCACTTGTATTGATAACATATTTGGCAGGTTCATCAGATGCCCAATCACAACTCCCAGGTGATTTTGATGGGAATTTCAGTGTAGATTTCATGGACCTGCGAATTTTTGCCTTGCAGTGGTTGCACCCCGGCTGCTTTGCCCCTGGTTGCGTCGCCGATATTGATAGTGCAAACGGGGTAAATATGATCGATTTTTCTTTTTTGGCACAAAACTGGCAGATAGTAAAGCCTCACTTGGTCATCAACGAATTGATGGCGAGCAACACTTACACGCTGATGGATAAAGACGGTAGCTCTTCCGACTGGATTGAGATTTACAATCCCACGGACAAAACTATCAATCTGGACGGTTGGTCTCTGACTGATAATGATTCCGACCTGACCATGTGGCAATTCCCCGACAGCCTCGAAATTAAGCCGGGTGAGTTTCTTATCATATTCGCGTCAGGAAAGAACATATCGGATCCGAACGAGTTGCACACCAATTTCGAACTCAACAAGGAAGGTGATTATCTGGCTTTGGTGGCAGATGAGGGTAACACAGTCATCCACCAATATACGCCGGAATTCCCCCAGCAATTAACTGATATATCGTATGGTCTGACACAGGATGCCAAAACACTCGTGCCGACAGGTGCGACCGCTTCCTTCCATGTGCCCACCAGTGGTGATTCGACTTTGGGTACCGGTTGGACCGAGGTCAATTTTGATGATTCAAGCTGGTTTACGGNNTGGACACGCATCGAATTTTTCCTTCAGGAGGGGGATTTCGGCTCCTTCGACATGCTGTTGTTGCGAATGAAGTATGAGGACGGATTTGTGGCATACCTTAACGGTGTGGAGGTTGCCAGTTGCAATGCGCCCGGTTCCATCCAGTGGAATTCGGCGGCCGACTCAGACCGTCCGATTGAGGAATCCGAGGTCTTCAGGAGTATCAATATCATGTCTCATTCGGATTTACTCAAACCCTCACCATTAAAGAACGTGCTGGCGATTCAGGGACTCAACGACGCCAAAAACAACGGTGAGTTCCTTATCCTGCCTGAACTAATCGCAGCTAAATATCAGAAAGTACCACAATACTTTACCACACCGACACCATGGACGTTCAACATTCCGGGGGCGATTGATGTTGTTGGGGATGTCTGGTTCAGTCATAAGTCAGGTTTCTACAATAATCCACTTCTGTTGAGTTTGTATAACGGTACGAAAGGTTCTGATATCCGCTTCACCAGCGACGGCTCGCGACCTACAATAACACATGGATATACCTATACAAACCCTATTAACATAGGAACAAATGTGATGATTCGTGGGATTGCAGTCAAGCCTGGCTGGCTGGACTCGGCTGTTCAGACGCATGCTTATATGTTCCTTGAACAGGACGTCCAGGATTTTAGTTCTAACCTGCCTATCGGTGTCGTTGATACCTTTGGCAGAGGTATCGGACAAACTACACATGTGTTAGCCTTTGCCAGTTTCATCGATACCGCAGCTAATGGGAGGGCCAGGATTACTGACGTGCCCAACTTTATGGGCAGGGGTGGTATCAATATCCGTGGTAAAAGCTCGGCCGGTTTCCCCAAAAAACAGTATCACCTCGAAACATGGGACGAACATGACCTGGATAAAGAGGTTTCTATACTGGGTTTTCCCCCCGAATCGGACTGGATACTGCAGGGACCATATTCGGACAAGTCGCTGATGCGTAACTTCCTGTCATACAAGTGGAGTAACGATATCGGCCGATATGCTGTCCGCTCACGGTTTATCGAGTTGTTCTTAAACACCGACGGCGGATCAGTCTCGATGAGCGATTACGTGGGAGTGTACGTTTTCATGGAAAGGATCAAACGGAATAAGGACCGCGTAGATATCACCAGGCTCGAACCGAGGCATGACACAGAACCGGATATCACCGGTGGCTACATTATCAAGAAAGACAAATTTGACGCGGGTGAGCCGTCATTCTACACCAGCACAGGTCAGCATCTGATTTACGTTGAGCCGAAAGGAATTGAACTCACACAGTTACAGAAAGACTGGATAAAAGGCTATCTTGACGAGTTTGAGTCGGTCCTTTACGGGCCGAACTTCACTGACCCCGTCGATGGGTACGCTAAATATATCGATCCTGATTCGTTTGTCGATCACCACATAATTGTCGAATTGACCAAGAATATCGACGGTTTCCGCCTCAGCACTTATATGTATAAGGACCGAGGCGGCAAACTGAACATGGGGCCTGTCTGGGATTATAACTTGTCACTCGGTAACGCTGATTACCTTCAGGGGTGGCTATCTGAAGGGTGGTACTACAGCCAGCTTAACGACACACAGTACCCCTGGTGGCGGCGACTGTTCCAAGATCCCGAATTCCGTTTACGTTATGCCGACCGATGGTTTGGATACCGCAGGGAACTACTTGCTTCGGCTCGGTTACTTCAGGATATTGACGATGCCGCCTTATTAGTGGATGAGGCGCAGGTACGAAACTTTGATCGCTGGCCCGTACTTGGTATCGACATCTGGCCAAACTGGTTTATCGCTCAGACCTATCAGGAGGAAATCAACTGGATGAAGGGCTGGCTCTCGGATCGGCTGACGTGGATGGACGCTCAGATTGCCATTGAGCTTGCCCCTGTCGGACCAACCTTCAACCAGCAGGGGGGACAGGTTGACTATAATTTTAATTTGACGATGTCTGCTCCATCCGGCAAGATATATTATACGCTTGACGGCAAGGATCCGCGTTTACCGGAGAACTTACAGACAGAGTCTACCACGCTTGTTATTGAAGACATACCAAAGAAAGTGCTCGTACCCAGCGGCCCTGTCAATGATAACTGGAAAGGCGGAGGCGCTTTCGACGATTCGGCCTGGAATCACGGAAATTATATAACCGGCAAGACCGGCGGTGTCGGATACGATGAAACGCCGGACTACTTACCATACATCAGTTACGATGTCCAAGAGTTGATGAATGGCGATGTTAATTCCAATAACAATAATTCATGTTACACGCGCTTCCCGTTCACCTTTAACGGCGATCCGTGTCAGTTTAACTTCATGACGCTGAATATTCGGTATGACGACGGTTTCATTGCTTATCTAAATGGTGATGAAATCGAGCGTATAAACTTCCCGGTTGACCAAACCCCACTGTGGAACTCAAATGCCAGTGGCGGCCATGATACCTCGGGGCTCGAACCTTTCCCTGTATCCGACCATCTCAACTCTCTCAGAAATGGTGACAACATACTTGCAATCCACGGTTTGAACACCTCCAATACCAGTTCCGACTTCATCATCTCCGCTGAGCTGGTTGCTGGTGTGACCAGTTCTTCCGGCGGCATATCACCCACCGCAATCGAATATAAAGGCTCTCCAATCACATTTGACAAAAGCACACAAGTTAAGGCAAGGATTCTGGATGGTACCGCATGGAGCGCGTTAAACGAGGCTGTATTTGCTATCGGCCCGGTCGCGGAAAATCTGCGAGTCACCGAGCTTATGTACCATCCAAAGAACACCGGTGATCCAAATGACCCGAATGAAGAATTCATCGAGTTGAAAAACATAGGTCCAAATACGCTCAATCTGAACCTGGTAAAATTCACTGAAGGTATCGAATTCACCTTCCCGGATATCGAACTTGGCCCAGATGAACACGTCGTTGTTGTCAGAGACAAAAGGGCATTCGAAGCCAAGTATGGCACATCAGTCAAGATGGCGGGCCAGTACATTGGCAACCTGGAAAATAACGGGGAAAGGATTACGCTTCAGGATGCTCTCGGCCGGATGATTGCAGACTTTGAATACAAGGACAGCTGGCGACAAATCACCGACGGTGACGGTTTCTCTCTTACTTTAATAGATCCTACCGACAGTACTATTTATGGCTCAGAAAGAGGACTGTTTGCCCACTGGAAGTTCGACGAAGGCTCCGGAAACACCGCTACTGACAGCGCCGGCACAAACGACGGGGCCCTGATTGGAGGACCAACATGGACAGACGGACGGATTAATAAAGCATTAAGCTTTGACGGTGTGGATGATTATGTTGTTGTTGCTCCCATCGCTCCTTTATGGGGTAATACTGTAACTGTGGAGGCGTGGATACGCACAAGCGAGTTCGCTGGAATATGGAATCCTGTAATTACCCAGAGCCTCGGTAATGGCTATTATTTCTACATTTCCAGCGGCAGACCTTCATTTTACATTGTTGTAGGTCCCGCTTATGTCCAGGCGATTTCTCCAGAACCAATTAATCCAAACGAATGGTACCATATTGCAGGAACAAATGATGGTACTAATCTGAAGGTGTACGTAAACAGCCAACTGAAAGACAGTGACGTCTCAACCGGCTTTTTGGGAGTTGTCGGCAATGCTTATATTGGCTTTGAACCTGCTTCTTCGCTTTATTACAAAGGCCTAATCGATGATGTCCGTATCTATGATCGCGCAGTGAGCGAAACTGAACTTCAGGATATAGCCAATCCGATGCGACGCTGGAGCAGGAAAGAGTCCTGGCGTGCGAGCGTCTACCGTAACGGTACACCCGGTTGGGACGACAGCGACATTCTTCCAAATCCCGGTGCCGTGGTAATCAACGAAGTGATGGCGCATTCAAATGCCGGACCGGACTGGATTGAACTGCACAACACCACGAGTGAACCTATCAATATCGGCGGCTGGTTCCTCA
>JABAHP010014057.1_pt2 | contig 20869 bp, 21 predicted proteins | sample 7062081 | NCBI WGS metagenome assembly JABAHP01 (sample SAMN14534357, study PRJNA622989) | marine sediment metagenome | biome: marine biome [ENVO:00000428]; feature: marine pelagic biome [ENVO:01000023]; material: deep marine sediment [ENVO:00002113] | place: India: Gulf of Kutch | collected...
CACCGCATCCTCCAGCGGCGTGGGCACCGGGGTGTCGTTCAGCACCGCCAGCGAGAACAGGTCGCCCTGCAGCCCATACTGGTCCACGACGTCAAAGACAATCTCCTCCACCTTGGCCCCGCGCTGGTGCCATATCCGGCAGGGCCGGTCAGGCGGCGCGTTGAACGGAATCTCGATCTCCACCCGGCCCTCGGTGCCCATGATATTCACCCGCTGGTAATCGGCCAGTTGCGTCGAGCAGGTCCAGGTCGACGTCCCCGTGCCAAAGTCCAGCACGCCGGAGGCCAGCCGGTCGGTCCCGAACTCCGGGTCGTACTCCAGGATACCCAGCACCCGCTGCGGCTCGGCGTCAAAGAGGAAGCGCGACAGCGAGATGCAATAGCAGCCGATATCCATCAGCCCCCCGCCGCCGATCTCGGCCATATTGCGGATATTTGCCGGATCGTCGTTAAAGTAGGAGAACAGGGTCTGAACCGTCCTGAGATCGCCGATACTGCCCTCGCAGGCCAGTTGCTTGGCCCGCTGCCATTGGGGGTGGTGGCGGTACATGAATGCCTCCATCACCTTCAGATCCGGATGCCGGGCCGAGGCTGCCAGCAGCTCTTCGGCCTGCGCCGACGACAGGCCGATCGGCTTTTCGCAGAGCACGTGTTTGCCCGCTTCCAGCGCCCGGATCGACCAGGATACGTGCAGGTGGTTGGGCAACGGGATATAGACCGCCTCGATCTCGGGATCCGCCAGCAGCTCCTCGTAGGATCCGTAGGCCTTGGGCAAGCCCAATTCGGCAGCCACCATCCGTGCCTTGCCCAGGTCCCGCGAGGCAATGCCCACCATCTCGCTATGCTGGCCTTGCAGCATGCCTGGGATCACCTTTTTAACGCCGATATTCGCCGTGCTCAGCACGCCCCAACGCACCTTCATTTCCAACCCTCCCTGGTTTTCACTGTTATTCTATCGTTGTGTACGTATTTGTAACCGTATGCTACCTGGCAGGCGGCCCGCGCTGGACACTCACGGCACAATCGCGCTACACAGCGCGCCCGCATGCCGCCCGCACGCAGCGACCCACCCTTCTCTGGCAGCGGGTCGCGTCGCCCGAAAGGGTCCCGAGCTATAGCAGATCCGACTTGGTGCCGTTCACCCACCCAGCTTCTGGCAAAATGACAGTCCTGTAGATGACCAGATCTGCATCCCACGGTGAATCGGTAAAGCACACCACACAGTCTGCTTCGCTCATGATGTCGGTGTAGCACCAAATGCCGGGTTCGGTTGCCGCCCACCTATCGTCGGTTTCGAAGACGATGAGGTCGGCATCCATGCGGATATCGGTGACGTACACCTTGAGCTCCGCCTCGGCGGAGCAATCGACACGGTACACCTTGGTCATGGGGGGAGACTCCTCTTCGCCAGTGGCCACAACTGGTTCCGATAGCCAACCTTCTATTCAAGGGTACACCATCCCAGCCCAAAAGTCAAGTACTAGTTTCTGCTCGTAACCACTTGTTTCCAGCAGAAACCATTCACCCTCCCGCCTGCCACTCCTCCTCCAGAATGCCATACACCAGCGTGTCCCACCAACGCCCCTTATACCATTGGGTCTGCCGCAAATGGCCCTCAGGGCGCATGCCCAGCTTTGCCATCACCCTGCGCGATGCCGCGTTTTCGGGCACGCACTCGCCCCATATCCGGTGCAGGCCCAGCATCCCGAAACCAAAGTCCGCCATCGCCCGCGCCGCCTCGGTTGCATACCCTCGCCCCCAATGATCCGGCGCAACCTCGTAGCCCAGATCGCCGCTTGGCGCGCCGGGCTCTGCCAGGCGGATCCCGCAATTGCCAATCAGCTCTCCCCCATCGCGCAGCGTGATCGCCAACTGGTACTTGAGCCGAGGCTCGACAGCCTGCGACGCCACAAAACCACCAACAAAGGCCCGCACGTCCGCCTCGGTCCGCGCCGTCCAGGCATAGAACCTCAGGTAGCGCGGGTCTGGCTGATATGCTAGCACCGCGGGCCAATCCTCCACCACGAACTCGCGAAGGATCAAGCGGGGCGTCTCGATGATCATCGCTCCGCCGGGCCTCAGTCAGGCTGCCACTCGATCAGGGCCGCCGCCACCCAGGTCGGCTCGGGCGCGCCGTACAAATCCGCCGCATCCGATGGGACCAGGTCAAGGATCTGCCCATCTACCGGCCCGCACAGGTAGCGGAACACCTGGCCCGCGTCCCGGGCATCGCTCTTGGCCTCCACGCAGTGCTGGTTGTAGCCCCAGTAATCGGCCCGTTCCAGCAGCGCGATCCCCTCCTCGATCCGCTCCCGCGCCAGGTCCAGACCGCCCTGATCGGGGTACAGCGAGGCATCCGGCGGATCTCCGTAGCCGATGCCGTGGTGGAAGGGGTCCGCCGTCGAGACCACCACCGCGTCCCGCGCAAGATCTTCCAGTTCGTCGATGCCCGGCAGTGTATCCGGCCTGCCCCCCGCCAGGTAAGGATAGCGCTCAAAGACCACCGGTCCCTGGATGCCCCGTCGCTCGGTTTCTGCTCGCCACAAAAAGCGAAAGCTGGTCAGCACGTGGTCCCGCTTCCAGTCCTGCCGCCCCGGCAGGCCCGGCCCCTGGACACCGCGCAGCGGCTCGGCCTCAGGGTCGCTCCCCCGGGCCACACGCACGCGGGCCTCCTGCAGCTCGTCAGTCAGTGCGTGAAGCACGCTGATGACCAGCACCCGGTCCACGCCGCAGTCCAGGCAGGCGTGCACCACCGCCGCGATCTGGTGCCCGCAGTCGGCCACGCCCGCGTGGGGAAAGACCAGCACCCCGCCGGCATTGAGCGTCGGCGCCAGGTCCCACTCGCGCCCCGCCTCCAGCAGGCGCTCGGTTCCCTCCACGCCCAGCGCGGCGTGCTCCCTGGCATAAAGGGCATGTATGTCGCGGCGCAGCTTGTCCCGGTCCAGTTTCATGCTCCGTTCCTCCTTCTAGCGCACCAGGAGCAGGCGATAGTCGCCGATGTGCCGGTAGCCCAGCGCCTCGTAGCACCTTTGCGCCGCTACGTTTTCCACCCCGGTGAACAGGATCGAGGATTCCACTCCCTCGGCCCTCGCGTCCAACAGCGAGGATGCGACCACGGCCCTTCCGTACCCCCGACCGCGCAGTTCCGGCGGAGTGAACACGCCCCCGATCTGAACCGCCTCGGCTGTCATCGTGTTGAACCCACTGGTCGACACCGGCCTGCCCCGGTCCTCCAGGATCCAGGTCAGCCCCTGCTCCTGCTTGCGCTCGACATCGGCCCGGACCCGCTCCCAAAGCCGGGGACTATCCTCATCGCCCAGCGATTCCAGCCCAAAGGCGACCAACCACTCGGTCACCTGTCCCACGTCACCGGGCCGGATGCGCCGTCCGACCAGGCGGCCCGAGCGCAATCCTTCGGGAACGAGCAGGTCAGCCAGGGCCAGGCTGTAGAGATACTCGGTTTGATCCAACTTGATCGTTTCCTCGTCCAGGTCCAGGGCATCCCGCGCCTCCTGCACCTGCGCTGCCGGGCCCAGTAGACCACCGATCCTGCGCCCCGAGGCCACGCTAGCAGCTCTGCATAGCACCTCGACCTGTACCGGGGCCTGGAGGATCAGGTTATCGTTCCAGTAATGGGCCACCACGCCCGCGATCTGGTCGCCGTCAAAGGCCGCCACGTAGGCGCCCTGCATGAACTCGTCGCCGTCCACCAGCCCGGCGGCGCGCATATTGCCCAGCAGGAACATCGAAGTCTCGATCCTGGGCAGCAGAAACGCCTCCAGGGCTGCCTCTTCTCCCGGCTGCAAGACCCGGATCTCGGTCATGGTGGCTTTCTCCCTTGCCTCCTCGTTTCGCCTACCCTTGCTGCAGACATCCGAATCAGAGTCGGGGAACTGGCGTTCCCCTCCGAGCATGTTTCAGTGCTGGGGGATTATACCATCCTTCGGGGAAAAGGGCCAGGGACAAAGAACACACCTGACAGGTTTCTGCCTATATCAGGCATAACTATATTGTATCTAGGTACTACTGGATAGGCATCTGCCTTGTGCTTCGGGAACCTGTCAGGTGTTGGGGCAACTACTTGTCCTGCGAACACGGCGTGGGGCAGGCACGGTGGCCTGCCCCTACGAAGTGATAACAGATGTATGTCTGGTTGGGTCGAGCACGCGGGCTCGACCCCCTCACAACGCTAGTACGGCCTCAACGTGATACTGCCCGAGCTGGTCCGAGCGTTGATAGAAACGCCCCTACCGCTGCCGATCACGCCCTGCACATCGTGCTTGTCGTGCTCCCCCTCCAGCGGATAGTTCACCCGGATCGTGCCCGAGCCTGTGTGCAGGTCCACCCGCGCGTCCAGATCGGAGGGCAGCCGCAGATCGATGCTGCCGCTGCCGGTCTTGAAGCTGCAGTCACCCTCGGGAGAGCCGGTGTAGTCGATGCTGCCACTGCTGGTCTCCAGACGGACCCAACCCTGGGCATCGCCCACGTCGATGCTGCCCGAACTGGTGTGGGCGTCCAACGTACCTCGCATCGCCTTGACGCCAATGCTGCCAGAGCTGACGTGCAGGTTGAGGTCCCCCTCAAAGCCATCGACCGACATGCTGCCCGAGCTGGTGCGCAGTGACACCGTGCCACTCAGGTCCCGTGCCGTCACCCGGCCCGAATTGGTCTGCGCCTTGCCGCCACCCCCGAGGCCGCTGACCTCCACGCTCCCCGAGCCGGTGTGCAGATCAAAGGAGGTGCCTGCGGGTGCGATCACCTCCAGCCGGACCCAGGAATTGATCAGTATGTCCGGGTTTCGGGCTACGACGGTAAGGCCGCCAGCACGGGGCCGGATATCGACCTCGATGCGGTCCAGGTCGCTGGCGCGCGGCGCGTGTTTGACGTAACTTACCCGGATCTCGTCACCCTCGCCCGCGCGCACGGTGATGCTCCCCGAAAAGCTGTCGACGACCAGGGCCGGCGAGCGCCCCACGCCGTAGGTCTGGACGATCTCCTCGCCGTCCACGCCGGGTCCCCAGCCCCAGCTAGCGGGAAAGATCGCCAGCCCGCCTGCGGCGATGGCCGCCGCGACAACCAAGCAGCAGCAGAATGCTGCCAGCACGGCGACCACGGCTACGATAATCCACCTGTTTCGATTGCTGTTCCTTTCTTCCATTCCTCCTCCTTCCCGGATTCTCTGACAAAATTGATGACAAGAGGACCGCCAGTCCTATCTCCAATAGTCACCTGCAACCCAGGTGAGCACCACAAAGTGCCAGTGGCCTGCCTTGCTCTGTGCAAAAGGACTGCCAGTCCTTTTGCTCACCAGCCATTCTACCATACCTACGCCGCCCTGACCTATCGAGAGCATATCAATCGGGCATCGGCGCGGATCAAGCCTGAAGCCAGTGCTGGCTTCAGGCTTGGACACCACGTCCCGCGCCCCTCTCCGCGTGCCCGGCCCGCCGCCAGTTGGCGATCGCCTGAGCGGCCAGACCCAGCCCGCCGTACAATACGGTGCTCACCAGCGGATAGACCCAGGGTGGGGGAAACACCGCGGGGCTGCCGGGTACCTCGCTCGACCACTGGTACAGAGCGTCGCCCAGCAAGACTGCCCACAGGTTGGGCAGCACGCACGAATCGAGAGGCCAAATCCAGGCAGCAAGCAAACCCGAGGCAAGGCCGAAAACAAGAGAACCGAGGGCTATGGTCCAGCGCGCAGGCGCTCCCGCCCGGCCCAGCAGCCAGGCCAGCCCGGCGATAATGCCGCCGTAGGCCAGCGTGAGGAGTGCCACGCCAAGTATAGTTTGCCAGCTCATCGTTGCCATGTTGACTTGATCCTGCCTCCACATTGCGGGTGGTCTGCAGCTTGCCGGGTTGCCACCGTGTTTCTCTCACCTTCCTGAAAGCTGCCAGCTTCCAGGAAGGTGTCGCCAGCAAAGCAGATGATGACAGTATACCCCAGGAGTCCAACACGCGCATCGGTCATATGGGCTATTTTGACCTGGACGACTGGCCAATCCTGGCTTGTACATGTGGTCAAGGTCCATGTGGTGGACAGGTGCAGATGTGAGGATATTGCGGAAGGACAGAACCCCGCGCGACGGGACTCGACATCCTATCTGTAGTACCTAAATCCTATTGCGCCCCGGCCCGGAATGCGGTATCATACGGGCCAGAGGCTACAGTGCTTCTCCGATTCTCCTTTTTTCTCCTTGCTGGGCGCGTTCGATTCGCCGGGAGTCGAACGCGCTCTCTCCTTTTGTCAGAACATCCCCAGCCCTACCTCAAAAAGTGCGCCATCGGCCCGTCCGGGTCTGCGACGTTGCGCAGTACCTCGTAGGGGATGAGCACCGACTGGGGTCCAGCCGCATAAGGCGCGATGGTATACGCGTCAAAGCTGATGAGCAGCCCTTGGTCGGTCAGGTTCCAGCGCTGAAAGTTCTCGGGCAGGGGCAGCGCGCCCTCCTCCCATTCCAGCACGCCCTGGCGTTCGAGGTCATCCAGGCTGTAGCGTGACAGCACCCCCAGGTAGTCAGATCCTGGCAGAAACAGATCGTCCAGAGCCATCATCTGGACCGCGCCGGTATCATAGTTCAAGCTGTGGGAGTAGTGGAAGGGATGCGCGGCCCCCATTACATAGCCGTCCACGTAGAACAACACACTGATAAGCTCGTCCGTGGCAAACGTGACCGTGTGCGTCATCCAGATCGTGCTCCCCGGCTCGTCAACACCTGCGGTGAGCCACTGCCGGAACTCGTCCAGGGCGTAGGTCGTAAAACCCTCCACCGCCCGGTTAAAACCCTTGACCACGGCCTCGTCGGGGCCCACCAACAGCGGGGTCCAGGCGTGGTAGCCATAGTCGCCCTGCCCATCGTCCTTGGTCTCCTGCATCAGCAACCGGAACCCTTCGCCCAGGTCCCAGGAACCCATCTCTTCGAGGACGGTGTGCGGTGTAGGGGTCAGCGTGCGCCGGGGCGCTTCGGCGGTCAGGGTAGCCGCGGCAGCCCGCGCCACGGCAACCTGAGTGGATACCATGTCAGCGCCCGGGATCGACGCCTCGGCCGTCAATGTCGCGGCGACAGCCTTCTGCACGGCAACCGCCGTAGCCACAGGATCGCCCGTGGCCGCCGTGCCGGTCTCCTGCCCGGCCCCACAGGCCGCCAGGCAGATCAACACCAGAGCACACACCCTTAGGGGTACCTTACCAGCCACTAGACACGCTCCTCTCTCACCTGAACGCCTCGCGCAGGATACCCTCCAGGGAGTCTGCATCCAGGGGGCGTGGATTGGCCTCCAACAGGCGCGTGATCTGGGCCGTAGCCTCAGCCATCGGGCGCAGATCACCCTCGGCTATGCCCAACTCCCTGAGGCTCAGCGGGATGCCGATCTCGGCATTCAGGCGCTTGACCGCTTCCACCGCGCGGAGGGCCGCATCGCGGAGTGCAAGTCCCTCCACAGGCTCGCCCAGCAGCCGCGCCACCGTCGCCAGGCGCTCCGGGCAAGCAGGAACGTCATAGGCCATCACGTAAGGCAACAGCAATCCGTTCCCCGCGCCGTGAGTGCACCCGGTAGCGACGCCCACCGGGTACTCGAGGGCATGTACCGCGGTCAGCCCCGCGTTGGAGAAGGCCATGCCCGCCAGCAAGCTGGCCAAGTGCATGCCCTCCCGCGCCTCGATATCTCCTCCTTTGTATACGGCCCGCCTCAGGAACCGCCCCGCAAGCTCTATAGCCCGTTCCGCCAGCGCGTCGCTCAGCAGAGACCTTCCCGTGTAGAGCCCAGGGCGCTCCGGCCCCGCTTCAACTCGATGGTCGGGGGCCAGGTAAGCCTCCACCGCGTGGGTCAGGGCATCAATCCCGGCGTCGGCCGTCACTTGTGGGGGACAGCTTGCTGTCAGCAACGGATCGTAGATGGCCGCCGCGGGCCGCAAATGGTTGCTGAGGATGGCGCCCCGCCGCTTCCGGGCCGGATCGGCCAGCACCGAGGCGCCCGACACCTCGCTGCCGGTACCGGCCGTGGTCGAAACAACCACCAGGGGTAGCACCGGTCCCGGCACCATGTGCTCCCCGATATAGTCCTCGACCTCACCGCCGTGACGCAGCAAGACAGCCACCGCCTTGGCCAGGTCAATATTGCTGCCCCCGCCCAGGGCCACCAACGCGTCGTAGCCCCCGCCCTTCAGGGCAACCGCGCTGGCAGCCACAGCCTCTATCGTGGGCTTGGGCCGGCCTCCGTCATGCAGATCGGCCTCCACGCCGGCCCCTTGCAGCGAGGCCAGCACCGGTTCGTGCAAGCCGGCCGCTACCAGGCCCGGATCGGCGATCAGGCAGGCTCGCGCCGCGCCTAGGCCAAGCACGGTCTCTCCGGTGCGCCGCACGGACTCCCGTCCAAAGATGATCTCGCCGGCGCTATAGAACCTCCACTCCCCCCGCATGCTGCCTCCTCGCCCTCTGCCTGCGACATAGCAAGTATACCACGACCGCGGGGAAGAGGCAAAGGGCTGTTGCCAGCATCAGATCCCGGAGACCGAGGGCTTGCCGCACTTTGGGCAATCTGCATATTCAGCGTTTGTCGAGACACAACCCTTATGGTATACTTGCTGCCATCGATTCCCGCCCCTGACAAGGGCCGGTGCGCCTGCACCGGCCTACAAGATGGCAAGGAGGTAGACCATGTCGAAACGTTGGAGTGCCGTCACCGCCGCCGCAGCCACGATAGCGGGATTGGCCGGCGCCGCCTACTATATGGCATTGAAGCGGCCGCTGGCCCGCACCAAGGGCACCATCCGCCTCGAAGGCCTGGACGACGAGGTGGAGATCCTGCGCGACCGATGGGGCGTGCCCCACATCTATGCCAACGGAGAGCACGATCTCTTCTTCGCCCAGGGGTTCGTTCACGCCCAGGACCGGCTCTGGCAGCTAGACCTGTGGCGGCGCCTGGTCGCCGGTCGCCTCTCAGAGATCATGGGCGAGCTAACGGTGCCGGTTGACCGCTGGGTCCGCACCCTCAGCATGCGCCGGGTAGCCGAACAGGAAATCGACCTGATCAGTGACGAGGCCCGATCCCTGCTAGAAGCCTACGCGGCGGGCATCAACGCGCGTATCGCCCAGGGCCGGCTGCCGGTCGAGTTCACCATTCTCCGCTACAAGCCCGAACCGTGGACCGTCGCCGACTCGCTGGCCTGGGGCAAGTACATCTCGTGGGTTCTCTCGGTCAACTGGGAGAGCGAGCTGCTGCGCGCCCAGCTAATCAAGCTTCTCGGTCCAGAGCTGGCTCTCGAGTTGGAGGCGCGCCAATTGGTGGGCGAACACACCGTGGTGCCCGCCGGCACTGACCTGGCAAAGGTGGGGCCCGCGGCCCTCAAACGCGCCGAGGACGCGCGCCCCTTCCTGGGACCGCCGGCCCGCGACGGGCTGGGCAGCAACAACTGGGCGCTCACCGGCTCGCGCACGGCAACGGGCGCTCCGCTCCTGGCCAACGACATGCACCTGCTGATGAGCCTGCCCAGCATCTGGTACGAGAACCACCTGGTCTGCAAAGAGTCCGTCGGCGGTGGGAGCCGCAATCTCACCGGGATCACATTCCCCGGCGTCCCGGGCATCGTCTCCGGGCACAATGGCTCCGTCGCCTGGGGCTGGACGGCCGGTTTCGCCGACAACCAGGACCTCTTCATCGAGCGCCTGCGCCGCAGCAGGGATGCTTGGGGAAAGACCAGGGTCCAGTACGAGTTCCAGGATGAATGGCTCGATGCCCAGGTCATCGAGGAGGAGATCAAGGTCAAGGGTGGGGACACCGTGATCGAGGAGGTGATCGTCACCCACCACGGCCCGATTATCAACTCCCTGGCGCCCGATCTCGCCGGAGAAGACCCACTGGCCCTCCAGTGGCCCTCACTCGAACCGAACACCATCCTTGAATCGCTCATGACGATCACGCGCGCCCGGGACTGCATCGAGTTCCGCGAGGGCCTGCGCGCCTGGTCGGCTCCCAATTTGAGCGTGGTCTATGCCGACACCGGCGGCAACATCGCCTACAGCTATCCGGGCAAGATCCCGATCCGCGCCGCGGGCGATGGCAGCGTGCCGGTACCCGGCTGGACCGGCGAGTACGAGTGGACCGGCTACATCCCCTTCGAGGAGCTGCCCCACCAGTACAATCCACCCCACGGGTACGTGGCCTCGGCAAACAACCGGGTCATGGGCGATGACTACCCCTACGAGGTGGGCCACGAATTCGTCGCGGGCGACCGCTACCAGCGCATCGTGGAGCTGCTCGATGCCCAGGAAGCCATTGACGTGGACTATATCAAGCGCATGCAATTCGACCAGCTGTCCCCGGCGGCGAGAGCGATGGCGCCCTTCCTGGGCCAGTTGCCGGTGAAGGACCCCGATCTGGCTGCTGTGGTGGAGATCATGGGTGAGTGGGATGGCGCGCTCGCGGCAGACAGCCCGGCTGCCGCCGTCTACCAGGTATTCGTGCGCCGCATGCACGATCTGCTGTTGCAGGACAAGCTGAACGAGCTGGCAGAACACTATCGCGGCAAGGGACCCACGCCCCTGCTACAGGAAGGCAGCCTATTCGGCGAAAAGTCCTGGGCCTGGCTCCAGCAAGTGATGGCCGAGCCAGACTCTCACTGGTTCGACCTGGGTCAGGGCGAGAAACGCGATGACGTCATGCGCCTGGCCCTGCGCGAGACCGTGGACTTTTTGACCGGCGAACTCGGCCCCGAGATCGACGACTGGGCCTGGGGCAAGCTGCACACCCTCACCTATGGCCATATGCTGGGCAGCGTCAAGCCCCTGGACAAGCTCTTTAACCGCGGGCCCTACCCCATAGGCGGCGATGGCTCGACTGTCTGGGCCACCGGGATCAGTCGCTTCGACCTGAGCTGCGAGGATACCACCGGCCCACCCTTCCGCTTCGTCGCCGACCTGGGCGACCTGCGGAACTCGTGGGGCATACTGGTCCCGGGCCAGTCAGGCCAGCCAGGAAGCAAACATTATGACGACCAGGTTCAGGCCTGGTTCGAGGGCGGGTACCACCCCATGCTCTACGATCGCGAAGACGTGGAGCGCGAGGCAAAAGATCGCCTGAAGCTAGCGCCCGTCCAGGAAAGCTGAAACAAGCACGAACTCTAGCATAAAAGAAGCAGAAAGGGGCTACATGAATCCATATCTGATCTTCGGGCTCCTGAGCATCGTCCTTGGCGGGGTCCCGTTCATCCTATTGTACTCAGGCACCGGCTGGCCCCCATACGTTGCCTGGCTGAGCGCCTGGTCGCTCAGCGCCTTTGTGATCTATCTGATCGACAAGCTGCTATCCAAAGCGGGAACCCTGCGCGCGCCAGAGCTCATCCTGAACCTGCTGGCTGTCGTGGGCGGATTCCCGGGCTGTTGGGCCGGAATGTTTGGCCTCAACCACAAATCCAACCGCAGCAAGCATCCTGTCATCTGGCTCGTGCTGGTAGCGAGCACCATCGGACACGCGGCACTGGTCGTGCTGTGGCTACTGAGAGGCTAAGCGGCCTTCTCGCCCAGTTAGTGCAGCTCTGGCGCGATTCTGTCGCTTTCAATACCTAGCACCAGCTCTTCCAGGTGCGACGCAGTGAGATTCTTGGAAACTTGGTGAGAGAGCGGCTAAATGCGCAGCATACAGATAGCAACAATGCAAAAGGCGCGGTTTGGTGCAGAATTCACTCACCAAACCGCGCCCTTATCCAGGCAAAAAAAAGCCCCGGCTTTGTGGAGCCGAGGCGCTCGCGGGGACGGACCGTGAAACCCGGTGAAAAACGGTCCGTACGAGCATGATTATAGCACACGGCTGGGCGAAATACAATGGCCCTTAGGGCTGAAAAGGGAGGGACCTTAGGGCTGATCTTTTTATCCTCCATGGAGGCTACTTGCCCCCCAATGAGCTACTGCGCGGGCGCGCATCCCCCCCTGAAATGCCAAGGGCGCTTCCCGCCCTTCCCAAAGCGGAGCGCCCCTGATTGTGGGACAAAGGATGGAATTGGATGATAATGATCCCCCACGCGCCCACACTATACACCGGCTCCGCGCTCCTGGCAATAGGAAAAAAGGCCTATTAGGGTGCCGCATCTACTGCTGCACCGCCTCGGTCTGCAGGGTATAGTGCACAAGGTCGGCCGGCGGATCGGTCAGCACCACCTCAAAGGCCGAGGACTGGCCCGGCTCGAGGGGGTCGATTTGGGCAAAGTCTACCTCCACACGGACGACCTCGTGGGCACCATTGTAGTAGGTAGCCACGATTTCCGGGAACTTGACAACAAAGCCGTGCGGATTCCGCACCTCCCCTGTAACGTGATACCAACCGGTGTCCGACGCCGAGCCGCTGTGGCCCAATAGCTCCAACCGGATGGGCGGCTGGGTCGTGGTTGAGCTATCGACCCGCAGATCGTAGCTGGCCATCGCAGAAGGGTCAGGGATAGCCATTTTGAAGGGCGCGGTGCTGCCCGGCTCTATGATGCCGAGCTCTGTAAAGGTCGAGCCGGTTCCCACCTCCTGCTCACCGCCGTCGTAGAAGGTAGCCAGCACCTCCACGAAGCGCAGCGTGTCTGAGGTCTGGTTGAGCACCTCGCCAACCAGGTAGTGGCTGCCGGTGCTCGACAGATAATCGGTCACCCCCTGGAATTCAACCCCACCCTCCGCCTCCGGCGGGGCCTCGGTGGGCGTTGGTGCTGGCGTCGCGGTAGGCGGAACCGTATCGGTGGGAAGCACCGTCTCGCCCGGCTGCACCTCACCTGCCGGAAGAGAGGCGGTTGGCCCGGCGCCCGCCGGTAGCCTGTCCCACATGGAATAGATTACCATCGCCGCCACGCTGCAGATCAGGCACAAAAGCACCAGCCCCACACTGATCACCAGGAATGGCGAGCCCCGGCTCCTGCGTCGCGGCTGGGCGCCCTGGTCAGGCGGCGGCTCCTCCTCTGGAGCATCACCGGATGCCGGCGTTTCGGCCCGCACCGTGACCGGTGGAGCCTGCTGGGTCGCCGCCTGCTCCTCGAAAGCAGGTTGCGTCACGGTAGCCTCGGCGGCAACGGCTGGCTCCACTGCGCCTCCATCGATAGGCCCCTCTTCTACTGCATCCGCCTGGCTGAGCGCTGCGGCCCCTACCACAGCGGCGCCCGCGATAGCCTCGGGCGAGGGCGCCTGCTGCTCAACAGAAGGTTGCTCCGCTATGACCTGCTCGTCTGCAGCAAGCTGCGCCGCCGCTTCCTGCTGTGCCGCTGCTTGCTGCGCTAGCATAGTCGCGCCGGTCACGGACGCCCCCGCGCCCTTGCCCGGCGGTGGCTCCTGCCCCTCATCCAGGGGAGCTTCTTCCTCGAGCTCCTCGGGCAGCAGCTCCTCGCCCGGCTCCTCGGCAGCGGGCGCCATCTCGATCCAGACGGGCGGTGGAATGATCTCGGGAGACTCCTTTTCGGGCGGCGTCGTATATGGGGACTGCCCGCCGGCCAACTTCCGCAGCTCGGCAGCCGTCATGCTGCGATACAGCAGCTCGGCCCTCTCCGGGAGGCCCACCTTCTGGAAGGACCAGCGATCCGCCTCCAGCCACATCTCGTCGCCCAACCAAACCAACTGGGTCCCGCATTGCGCGCACTCGTAGGTGACGTGGGTCCTGCTCTCCAGTTGCGTGGTCTGGCGCACCAGGCTATCCCGTGCCTGGCAGATCGGGCAGGCCACAAGATCCAGAACTGCCATCTACTCCCTCTATTTCCTAGGTCCAGGAGCCTCCCGCGCCGGTTCGTAACGGGGCGACACCTTGCCGCCATTCTAGCCCCAATCCGCGAAAATGGCAAGTCCTGCGGCCACGCCTCGGGTTCCGGTCACAGGGGAGCGGCTTGGCATTGGTCGGCGTAGCGCAAAAAAGCGGCCCGGCAGCCAGATGGCGCTGCCGGGCGCATGATTTTCTTGTCCCACAGTAGTCGAGGAGCCTGGTAAACGCTAGCCCGACGAAACACTCGTCACAGAGACCTGTAGCGGGACCGAGAGCAGCGTCTCCAACGAGGGCAGCAAGCGGCTCACCAGGCCGACCCGCTGGCTCTCTAGCAGGTTGGGACCGAACCTGGACACGATGCTTATGCCAAGCTCAACAGCCAGGGCGTCTCCCTCACGCGCCCACCGGCGCGCCTTGGGCAGGACCATGTCATCGATGACCAACAGCGCCTCGGTCGCCTCCGCCAGGCTGATCGATATGGGCCAATCCTGGATCATGGCCAGGACCCGGACATCGGCCGGCGGCCGCCCGGCCAGCTCATCTAGCGCCCCTTGCAGCGCGCAGATCGCATTGAGACAGGGCGCGACCACGGTCGACAGGTACTCCGGGCAGAGCGCCTGGGCTTCCGCCTCCCCGTCCCCTACCAGGATGCCCGAGACCTCTGCGTCCAGCGGCTCGCCCAAGGCCAGCTCGCCCGCCCCATGCAACGCCGCTAGCACCTGGAACTTGCGCTCCGACTCTTCTACGCGCCGCGCCTTCTCCAGGGCGATAGCCGCATACCCGGCAAGCACCAGCAGCAGGTTCTCGTCATCCTCGGAGAAGGGCCGGTCAGAGGTTTGGTTGTCCACAGCCAGGACACCGATCGGCGTGCCCTGGATGGCCACCGGGACGTACAGGATCGAGGTCACCAGGTACCCCGTGACCACCTTGAAATCCTGCTCTTGGCCCTCCAATCGCTCCGGCCTGCCCGTCCGCAGCACATCCCCCGCCAGGCTATCCTGGACCGGCATGCGGAATCCGCGGGCGTACTTGTCCCCTAGGCCCTTTTGCGCCCTGAGGTGCAGATCGCCAGTCTCCTCGTCCAACAGAAGGAGCGAGCCCTCTTCGGCTTCCGTGATAAAGACTGCCGCCTCGACGATGCGCGTCAGCACCTGCTCCAGGTCCATGGCCGAAGCGATGGCCATACCCAGGGTGTGCAGAATCCGGAGCTTTTCAGCCATGGCCTTTGCCTGGTCGAACTCTTGCTCCAGCCGGGCGCGTTCAAGCAAACCGAGCTGCCTCGCCATTATTCCTCCTGTCGTGCTATGGGGTTGCACTATACCGGGGGAGATTATACCACGGCAGGGCCAAAACGCCAAGCGGGCCGGCGAACCGTTGGGGCGCACTCTCCTTTGCCTTTTCCACCTGCCCATGCTATACTTGCAGCGAGCCTCGCCACAGACTGGGAGCGGTTGCACCGGGCAGTCCTGACCCGAAGGAGAACCCACCATGCGGCCATACATCATCTTGGGCCTTGTTGCCCTATTCCTCGCCCTGCTGGCTGGCATTTGGCTGGCTTTCGGCGACGACATCACGTTTTACGTCAATCTATACCGGGCCTCTCGTGCGGGCAAGCGCTTCTACGAGCAGTACCCGCACCTGGAGCGCGACGTGGCTTTCCACCCGGCCATGGACCCACGGCTGGATGTCTATTCCCCGGCTGAAGGTGAGGGACATCCCGTCCTGATCTTTGTCCATGGTGGGAGTTGGAAGGATTATGACAAAAAACTATTCACCCCGGTCGCCCAGAAGCTGCTGCCCGAGGGCATGGTCGTCGTCATCCCCGACTACACCCTGCACCCCGACGCTGAATACGAGCAGATGACCCGCGAGGTGGCAGCGGCCATCAGTTGGACACTGGACAACATCGCTCAACACGGCGGCGATCCGGAGCGCGTGGTCGTCTCCGGCCATTCAGCCGGGGCGCACCTGAGCGCCCTGGCCCTCCTCGATCCCCGCTTCCTGGAGGATCTGGGCCACAGCAGCGACGAGATCTGCGGCTGGATCGGCCTGAGCGGCCCCTACGACATCCAGGCCGAATACGACTACTGGGTCGAAAAGGGGTCCACGCCCGAGGTCATGCTCGAAGTGATGGGCGGGCTGCAGAACTTTGACCTGGCTTCACCCGTGAGCCACGCGCGTCCCGGCCTGCCGCCCCTGCTGATCGTCCACGGAGAGGAGGACGAGACAGTTCCCGTGGAGATATCAACCGGCTTTCACAACGTGCTCCAGGCAGCGGGAGCCCCCAGCACACTCACTATCTACGCCGGAGCAGGCCACAGCGATTTTCTCTTTGCCGCCCTCACCGAGGAGCAGGCGCGGGTCGTGCGCGATATCGCCGGGTTTGTCCAGAGCTGCGGGCGCTAGCCTTCATCCACATTGCTGGCACAGCGAAGTCCTAGATCATTGTCGGCAAAGAAGGGATCGTTCATGCCCCGCGACGAGGTGCGCGCCCGCAGCACCGGGCTGTGCCACGAGCCGCCGCGGATCACGCGCTCCACGTCACCCTGGGGGTCATCGCGCCCGTCCCCAGCCTGGTAGGGATAGGGCGTGAAGCGCGTCAGCGTCCACTCGGACACAGTGCCCACCATCTCTGCACAGCCATAGGGGCTGTCGCCTGCCGGGCTGAACCATCCCACCGGGGCCGTGCGCCCCAGGCCGCTGGCCCGCACATTGCACCGGTCCGGGTCAAAGTGATTTCCCCAGGGAAAGGTCCGCCCATCCCTCCCTCGGGCTGCCTTCTCCCACTCTGCCTCGGTGGGTAGGCGGAAGGCCTATCCAGTCTCCGCGCTCAACCACCGACAATAGGCCGCGGCCTCGTACCAACTCACGCCCACCGCCGGCAACCGCTCATCCCCGGCCCAGGCGTCATCATCCCAATAACCGGGCCTTCCCCTATCGACCGCCTTGCGCCAGGCCAAACTGGCAGCCGTCCAGAACCGCCGCTCGCCATAACCGCCTGCCTCGACAAATGCCCGGTACTGCCCCACTGTCACCGGGCGCCGGGCGATGAGGTAGGCGGGCAGCGTCACCCTGTGTTGGGGCTGTTCCCGCTCGAAAAAGCCCTTCTCCTCCCACCATCTCGCCAGCTCGAACTCGCCCGCCAGCCGCTCGATCTCGGACGCGCCGGTGCCCATGGCAAACGGGCCCGCGGGCATTCGAATCATCTCCCCTGACTGTCCCATCGCCTACGGTTCGAGGATCAGGTCGTAGCGGCTGCAGCGGTGCGCCCGCTCAAATCGCCCGTACACGGCCTCGTCGTCTCCGAGATAATGGGCAAAGGCCGACACGGGACGCAATCCCGGAAGCTGGGGGCGAATGGCTGCAAGCTCGTCGCGAGAAGCCAAAAAGATGTGCCAGTAGGACTGAACCTGCCGGAACCCCTGAGCCCGGTACCAACCGTTCACAAACACGTCGTCGCGCGTCCACGCCTCCAGGCGCCCGATCTGCCACGCCCGCGCCCGCCTGGATGCCTCCGCCAGCAGAGCGCGCCCGATCCCCTGGCGACGGTAGTCGGGATGCACAGCCAGGTGCCAGATCATGCCTGCCGGGCCGCCATGGGCCGGATCGGCCGGCATCGAACAGATCGCGCCGGCCGTTTCCTCACACTCCACATCGATCAGGCCCACCACCTGCCCGCCCGCCTCGGCGATCAGTTCGATGGCCCGCCCCTCGTAGCGCTCCTTCTCTGGGTGCACATCGTCAAAGTAGGCCGTATCGAGAAAGGCCAGGACGCGGCAGCGCACCCAGCCAGTCTCGTCACCGGGGCGGAAGGACCGGATCGTGAAGCCCTTTGTGGCAGATTCATTCACCTGACCTTGCCCACCGTCGCTACATAGATCACGAACTCGTCGTCCCCGTCCAGGTCGAGCACGGCGTCAAGCATCTGCTGGTCATAGGCCGCGATGGCGCAGGCCCCAGCCCCTACTGCCGTGCACGCCAGGTACAGATTCTGGCACACATGCCCCGCGTCCAGCGCGATCAGCTTGGGCGAGACAATGCTGTACCGCCACTCAGTGCGATACGGCACGGCGGTCCACAGGAAGGTGACCGCGCTGTTCTTGACGTACTGGCGAAAGCAGCCCTCGTGCGTGCGCTCCACCAGGCGATCATCCGCGCCTAGGAAGCAGAGTTGGTGTTCCAACGACTGGTAGCGATATAGCCCCGGATCAAGCCCCTCCACCCGGTTCACCACCAGGTAGGTCTCGAAGGGATGCCGTGCGCCGGCCGAAGGCACAGTCCGCAGCACGTAGGGTGTCTCGCCGTGCTGCCCCGTCTCGCGCACGCCCTGGGCCGCCCAAAGGATGAAGGCAAGCTCCTCCATGGTCAGGAATTCCATCGTATACTTGCGCTGGCTCTTGCGCCGCTTGATCGCCTCTGCCAGGGGCATCTGGCCCACGGTCAGTGTGTCCGGGTGGGGTAGGTCGAACAGTGTGGCGGCCTGAGGGCAGGGCTTTTCCAATGCGGGGGCCGGCACCCCTTTCCGCTGGTCGGACACGTGCCGCTGAAGCTCAGGCCAGCGGTCCGATTTGATGAACGCACGAAATGGTTGCATAGTGATCGTTACTCCTTCTCTGATTTAGCTGCTGCGCCTCCAAGCCCTTGGCGGACCTGCTCCTGGTGCACCTCGAAGTGAAGCCTCAGATAGCGAAAGAGCCGCTCCAACGTCACGAATCCGCTGAGCATTGGGTCCCAATTCGGGTATTCCCTGCCTAGACCCCACTCCTCGTCCTGAATCGTCTCCAGCGCGCCCAGCGCATTCTCGTGGGCCGCGTCATAGAGCGCGCCCACGGTGTGGATGGACTCTTTGCGCGCAGCCCAACGGGTCATCAACACATTTGACCAATTGAAAAGAAAAGCCGGCAGGTTGGGCATCCAGCCGCCGCGCCGGATCATCTTTACGTCCGCCGGCAGCATCCGCGGGGCAAAGGTCATGTGCACCATCAACTGGCCCACCGTCCAAGCCGGGTTTCCGCTGGCCTTCCCCCAGTCCTCGTCAGAGAGGGAACCAAGCAGCGCGTGATAGGCCTGCCGCGTAGCTTCCAACTCCTCCCGTATCTCCTCGCGCATGGCGCCGCCGTCGCCCGATCCTGCCTGTCCTGTTCCTTCCATAGGTTTCTGCCTCGCTAGCGCCGCGCCTCGAGCGCCGCCACAAACCCCGCCTCGTCGGCCGGCGTAATCCCATACCGCTCCCCCGCTGCCTCGATCAAGAGAATCCCATTGGCAGCAGCGGAGGCGCACATCTTGACCTCTCCCAGGCCGCGATACGGCACCCCAAAGAGCGCCACGCCCGGCAGCCGCACGCTGGACCAGATCGAGATCCGCAGATCCCGCCGCTCTACGGCCCGCACCGTGTCCAACGGGCACCGGTAGGTAAGCACCGGCCCGTACCGCAATGTCAGCGCCTGGCTGTCCAGCTCGTAACGCATCGTGGGGAACCATATGGCCAACGCCAGGAACGGGAGACCCAGGCCCAGTGCCACAAGTCCTATCAACAGTCCAACCCACCAGGCCACCTCTCCCGCTGCCGCCGCCAACACAACGGGTAGCGTGCAGGCCAGCACGACCGCCGCCAGGACCAGGAGCGACAGCCAACCGCGGGATCTGCGCGGCTCAAAGACGCTCACTCCATCCACGCGATCTATAGCTCCATGCCCATCATCAGATACTCCACGCGGCGATTCAGGCCCTGCTCCTCCGCCTCCGCCACCACAGATTCCATCCACCGTGGAACCGTAAAGTCGACTCTGTGGCCGGGACTGAGCGTTGTCACTTCGTGCAGCAGCGTGCCCACCAGATAGGGCGCCAGTTCGGCGTGGGCCGGATCCAGCCGCGCGCGCACGTTGTTCACCCCCTTGCCCCGCGTAGGCAGTGTGTATCCCCCCCGGGCTACGAGCTGCCCGTCGCTCGCGGTGCGGATCACGAAATCCTGATCCTTCATGCCCTGGGCCATCATCAGGATGGGATACAGCAGGCGCATCCCCAACGGCCGCTTGAAGCGACCCTCCAGCACCGGCTCGTAGCGCTGCAGCGCCTCGGGCGTGATACGCTTCTCCAACTCGAAGCGCGGCTGCCAGTCGTGGGGTCCCAGGGGCGCCCGCCGGTACCCCTCCGGAAGCTCGGGGGCCGCCACCGGATCCTCCAACAACGCATCAAACTCGATCATGCCGCTGTACTGCTCAAATCCCATATCCTCATAGAGGGCATAGGCCGGGACATTGCCGTCTATCACGCCCAGGATCGTCTTGCTCGCCCCACGCTCGCGCATCAGCTCTAGCGAGGCCTCCAGCAACTGGCGGGCCAACCCCCGGCGGCGGTACTCGGGCAGCACGCCCACCGTGCCCACAATCCATAGATCGGTTGACCCCCGCCGCTGGACAACGGTCACGCCCGCGATCTCGCCGTTCTCCTCCCAGAGATACCCCCGCAGTATGTCGCGCATCGGCGGGGACACAACCTGCATCAGGCGGATGAGGGGCCAGATGCGGGCCACGTTTCTCATGCCGTCGACGAGCTGTTCCTTCTCGTCGGTCTGCACGCTCCATGCCTCGTTCTCCGGGTACTGGAAGGCCTCCACGATCATCTCTACCACCGGCATGATATCCGCCGGCCATCGTATCAAGCGCATCGTCACAGGGAATTCCTCCTTGTAGATCTCCACAATCCACACAATCATAGAACTCGGAAGTTTCGTCACACTTCCGAGTTCTATTCTTTCTATATCAATACGCCTCGTGCACAAAAGTGCCCGTAGCGCCAAAGAACGCGTACGCCTTCCCGCTCACGGTGCCTGCGCTGTCACGAAAGACGACGCCCGCCCCGAAATCGTGCACCAGGGGGTCGCCCTTCCCCTCCCAGTAGCCGGCTTCCTCTTCCAGCCCCCAGCCGATATCCGCTTCCGGACCGCCCAGATCGCACCACACCAGCCCAAAGCCCCGCTTGGGTTGGACCCGTTCCGCAGGGACCGCGGCAACGCAGGAGAATTCCGGATCGCCCTCCTCCCACTCGTCCTCAAAGACCTGGTAGGTGCCGGCCAGCGCGCCCTGCTCGTAGACGACATAGATGTACCGGTTGTCGTCGCGCCAGAACATGTGGCCGTTCTCGAATGCCTGCTC
>JABAHP010000244.1_pt1 | contig 20848 bp, 18 predicted proteins | sample 7062081 | NCBI WGS metagenome assembly JABAHP01 (sample SAMN14534357, study PRJNA622989) | marine sediment metagenome | biome: marine biome [ENVO:00000428]; feature: marine pelagic biome [ENVO:01000023]; material: deep marine sediment [ENVO:00002113] | place: India: Gulf of Kutch | collected...
TCCTGACAGTGAATATCCTACAAAAAAAAGGACTTGGTTAATTGCAAAAAGTATCCCAATAAACATTAATAACCAAAGATTTTTTTTCCAACCTTTAAATAAATAGGACAAATTAAAGTGATTATTTTGCTTACTTAAATTTCTTTTGCTGGATTTCTTAAATATGAATTCAAATATCATTATTGGAATAAAAATCATAGTCTCAACCAAACAAGTCATAGCTCCTGAGAGATAAGCATCTACTGTAGCTGGTCTTAAAAGAGCGATTATTGGTTGCAGTCCTACAAAAATAACCCCTATTGTACCCGTTAACAAGCCTTTTTTAATGTTCTTTTCCAAGTTAATTAGGAAAAGATTCGGGGATTATAAAGTTTTATCTCATGAGGTAAGAGAGAAATTATGAATCATCAAATTAAATTGATGAGTACCTTTTAATAAAGTAAACTTTAATTAATTAAGAAAATTAATGAAAAAAAAATAAAAGATGTGAACTATAATTTCTGATAATTACGCTATTGAATCCAAGAATCTTACCAAAAAATTTGGTAATATTATAGCTGTTAATAATTTAAACTTAAAGATTCCTTATGGAATTACTTATGGATTATTAGGACCAAATGGAGCAGGTAAAACCACTACTGTAAGAATGTTAAATGCAATAATTTCCCCAACTTCTGGAACTGCTGAAGTTGTTGGATATGATATCATAAATCAAAGCAAACAAGTAAAGATCAATTGTGGATTTTTACCAGAATCACCTGGCTTATATCAAAAGTTAACAGCTAAAGAATTTTTAGAATTTATAGGGGAATTATACTACTTACCTAAGGATTTAATATCATCACGAATAAATGAATTATTAGAGCTTTTCAATTTAGAGGGTCGCGAAAATGATTTATTAGAAGGATATTCGAGAGGTATGAAACAAAAAGTATGTTTATGTGCTGCTCTTATCCAAGATCCTAAAATAATATTTCTAGATGAGCCAACCTCTAACTTAGATCCTGCTGCCGCAAGAATAGTAAAAGATTTAATATCTGTACTCGCAAAGAAAGCGGAAAAGACGATTTTTATCTGCACTCATCTACTTGATGCTGCAGAAGAATTATGTGACTTAATTGGAATTATTGATAAAGGTGAATTAAAACTTGAAGGGACACCCAAAGAAATTATTGATTCTGTTGGTGCAAAAGATTTGGAGGATGCTTATTTAAAAATAATGGGTGTTTCTAAAATTGAAGATCTTTTAGCATGGAGAGAAGAAGCACCAAATAGTATAGAAAAAGAGAAGAAAAAGAAAAAAAAGAGAAAAAAAAAAAATTAAATTCCTATGACTCTTTGGAAAACTATAGCAAAAAACGAAATTAAGCTTAGAACTAATAAATTTCGAGATCACCGAGTTTTATTTTTTATTGTTTTATATTCATTCTTAAGCATCTGGGCATTCTATTTAGCTCCATTGCTTTTTGATTTGATAATGCCCCCCTTCATAGCAGCAATTCCCGATATTAATTTAGCAGTTGCTTTAGTTGTTGAGTACGTATTAATGGCTTTTTTTTTGACTATTGTTATTTATCCTATAAACAGTATTTATAGGAGAGTTGAAATAGGTTTTAAAGAAACAATCTTAGCATCCCCCGCTACTACTGGAGATATATTTTTGGGAGAATTTATTGGAAAATTACCTATTTTCTTAGGAGGTGTATTGTTGTTCACTCCTATAATAACTGAGATGTTTACCAATTTGAATTACATTCAATATATTGTTATTTACATATGTATTTTTGGATTAGTTGTGTTTGCTACTTTAGTAGGCTCTATTGTTGCTGCTTGGTTGGAGCATAAAATTGCTAAAAGCGATAGAGCAAAAGATATGGGAAGGATTTTGTTATTTCTTTTATCTATTGCGATGGTTGCTATAATTTATACGCTGCAATTCTTATTTGAATTTCTAATGAGCAATCCACAATTAAAGAATTGGTTAATGGTTTATCCTTCTTTATGGTTTACTAATATAATTTTATTTTTTATTGATCCCAGTTTGATAAGTAGTTATATTTTAAACATATGGTTTAGTATAGCTCTAGCCATTATCATTCCTCTTATCATTTTCGTTATAGCTTATAAAAAAGCCGATAGTTTTTTTACAGTCGAGGGAGGTATAGAAAAAACCACAATTGTGATTGAAAGAGAGAATAAATTCTATATTCTAGCAAGAAAGCTAATAGGACATAAATGGGAAGGATTAATTCTTACACAATTAAAAGAATTTTTAAGAAGAAGAGAAAGTATTATGAAATTTGTATATCTACTTGGATTAGTTGGTTTTCTAGGAGTCATTTTTTCAAACCTTGGCTTTAATGCATCATTTATTCAATCTATTATAGTAGCAATGATTATTATCATTAGTGGAATATTATATGGCTTACTTTTTGGAAGCTATATATTTGTTGGGACTAAAGATTTGATCTGGGTTTACAAAAGAAGTCCTCGGAATATTTCCGCATTAGTTTATTCATATCTCTTAACTACATTAATTTTTAATATATTTATGGCACTTGGGCTTACTATTTTCTTTACATTTATTCTAAATTTTGATCTTTTCACATTTTTCTTTTTCTTTGTTTTCTATCTAATTAATAATGAAGTAGTAATTGCTCAAGCTGTGGGTATCCAATGTCTCAGCCCTGCGTTTGAAGAAAAAGGTAGTGCAATGACCTCGAATAATCTTGTTTTAATGGTTCTTCAAGTGGTACCCTTCCAATTCGTGCTAATGATTATAATTATAGCATTTCCTATTCCCTCTTCCCCAATTTTAGCAAAATTTCATTTTCTTATGCCTATATTGTCGATTTCATTAGTAAGTGCAATTCCACTTCTATTCTTAGGCATAAGGAAATTAAAAAAAATTGAATGAATATAGTCATGCAGAAAATAGGTTTGGATTAATTAACCTTACGCTGAAGGAATAAGAATTATAAAATTGCTGCCTTTTTTATAATTATTTTTAACTCGATCTTCAACCCATATCATTCCATTGTAGTATTCTATAATTTTTTTTGATAATGATAATCCCAAGCCTAAACCGGTAATTTGTTTATCTATGTTTTCGGTCCTTTGAAATATAATTTTTTTGCGATCATCTTCTACTCCGATACCATTATCACTAACCTGAATCTTCACATAAGATTTTTTATTTTGTATTTCATCTGAGATTTTAATATTAATCTCAATTTTTGAGTTGTCGTTAAAAATCACAGCGTTATTAAATAAATTATAAAGTACTTCTAAAAGAAATTCATTTGCATTAACTAAAAATTCTTCTTCATCAGCATCAACCCTTATTTTAATATCCCTTTGCGGATATGTTTCAAATAAATATTTCTTTGAAATATCTAGGAACTCCTTGATATTAATACTGTAAAAATTTTTAGTTTCTGTATCTAACTGGGAGAAAGTACGTATATTTTTAATCAATCTGACTCCTCTTTTAACCTCACTATAAATTATTTTCATAATTTTGTAAATGGCATCTGAATTTTGAGATTTTAGATAAAGATCAATTAATTCTGTTCCCGATTGAATCCCTTGAAGTATATTATTCATATCATGTGAGAATAAATCTCTTAAGAAGTTTGCTTTATTATATGCACTTTTATAACTCTGTTCAGATTTCTTTAATGCTTTCTCAGATTTGATACGATCTGTTATATCTTCATATGTTCCAAGAAGACCTATTACATTTCCTTCCCTATCATGTAAAGGAATTCTATTTGTATCTAGCCAAGCTTGTTTTCCATCTGCTTGCAATTGGGGCTCTATTATATGATATTCTGGTTCATTAGATTCCATTACAAAACGATCAATCTCGAAAAATGAATCTGCTTCTTCTTTTTTCCAAACCAAATCTTGATCAAGTTTACCAACTATTTTTTCAGGTGTGCCTACGCCTGCAACTCTAGCAAAATTCCTATTACATCCTAGGAACTTTGAATATTTATCTTTCCAAAAAATAAACTGAGGTATATTATCTAAGACCAATTGAAACATATGTCTCGATCTATTTAATTCATCCAAAATTTTCTTTGTTTTAGTGATATCTTTGATGATTGTAAGAAAATAATCAGGTTTCTGGCTCTCATTTTTAATTAAAATAGATTTTAATTGTCCAAAATAATGATTATCATGGTCAAGGAGAAATTTTAATTCCAAATCTTTAAAAACATCTGTATCCTTATCGGTTTTAAAACTTTTTTTTGCTAATTCTCTATGATCAGGATGAACATATTCAAGAAAATGCTTTCCAATAAAATCATCTTTCTTCTTTGTATTATATAAATCTAATACACTTTGAGAAATATCAATAATTTTACCTTTTAAACTCGTTAATATTACTAAATCCGGAAAATGTTTCAAAAGGTTTTTAATAACATCGCTCATAATCAAACAATAATTTCATGTATTATTAAAGATAGGTTTCTTTTAAATTAAAATTCTTGACTAGTCGTTTTCTGATAATTGATTTTTCAAAAGATTAGTTAATTCTTCTTCAGAAAGTGATTCTTCATGTACCGCAATATAGTTCCTATTAAAGTATTTTTTTAGTGGAATTGACATAAACCATGCTAACGAAAATCCTATTGAAAATACAATTACTATTGTAGCCATTAAACCAAATACTATCAAACTAACTATATTAGTAGGATCGCCCCAATAAGTACCACTCGGTTGAAAAAATTCAGGAATATTGTTTAGACTTAAGATAAATGAAAAAATAAAGATCAATTTATAACGAACTTTTATCCACGGCTGAATATTTTCAACTTTAATTCTTTTATACACACGATAAGAAGAAAAAGCTAACCAGTTAAATACCAGCAATGTGTAAGGGACATCAAGAGCAACACGAATATAATAAAGTTCTCTCATGTTCAAGATAAAAAAGGGTATTTGTACGAATCCCAAAATAATAACAAACACTAATACAAATTTGGCTTTTGATTTTGTATCCTTATAAAAAGTTGTATTGGTAAAAAGAACTGTCAAAATATAGCCAATTAGTACACAAATTTCAAGATAAAGAGATCCTAAGTTTAAAATAAAACTTCCAATAAAACCCAATGAAATTGACAGGAATCCTAAAGAGGCTAATATTAAGCTTCTATTTTTATTTTTGATGCCTTTAACCATAAAATTTATTGAATTGAGCAAGGTTGCAGCGATAAACATTATAAAGAAAGAGAGAAAAACATAGTATAGAATTATATTAGATATAATTAAACACCTCCAATAGTAATGATTGATTGAATCTTTCTTAACTCACTCCTTAAGAAATCAATTACCTTTTGCGGTTTTTTAATATTCAGCTTTTCTAATCTTAATTTTAAGGCATTTTCAATGGAATTTTTATAATCTTCATAATTTAATTGATTGAATGGCTTAAATGGGCCAATTTCATTTTTTATTGCTAATTTTAATAATCCTCGAGCAGCAGGAGGACTGATCTTTACTTTGAGAGCCAATTTTTCACCTAAAATGTTAATAATTTCCATTATTATAAAGATACTTCAAAGAAATTAGTGTTTAAATAATCAACTGATTAATTATTTAAAAATTTATTTTAAGGCAAAGAAAAATAGTTATTGTTTTAATTCTGAGTGAACAATCCTTTCGAAGTCTTTTAATAAATTGTCATCAATCGGTTTAATTGGATTTTTCTTCAATAACTTAACTGTTTCCTCTTTAGCTCTACCTCTTGCTGATTTTGAGCCATTTACTTTCCATGAATCACGTGTCATTCTATCTACAATTGGACTTGGAAAAAATAATTCTTTTCTGAAGAGTTCTAATGTTGAAGGATGAGATAATAATTCTTGCGTATCTTCATAATCTTTTAGAATTTCTGAAGCAAAAGGAGAACCATGATCTTCAATACCTTGTATAAGTCTTTTAACCATTCCTACTATTTCATTATCAATAATTAACTTTTCAATACTTTGAGTTGATTCAAAATCGAGCATTCCAGGACCAGAAATCATATTAATGCCCGCTAAACCTGCTAATAAAGCCCCCATACCCGCTTCAAATCCTGCCTGACTGTCAGGGACTTTAGAATCGCTAAGTGTCATATATGCATGCGTTGGTAATTTCAAGAATTTTCCCATCTCTACATCCCCAAGATTTATCATCATTGTTTCAATAGCACCCATAGGTGTTGTACCAGTTTTCATATCAAAAACTGCGGGAGAACCTCCCCATATCAATGGTGCTCCGGGTTTAGTAAGTTGAGCTATTACAACCCCAGCAAGACATTCTGCACAATGTTGAGTAATAGATCCAATTAAGGTAATGGGAGCACTTGCTCCTGCTAAGGGCATTGATACAAATTCGGAAGGGATCATACTTTTTGCAGCATCTATCAATGATTGAGTAGTAAGATCCGACCATTTTAAAGGTGGACTAGGACATGCATCGAATATAGCAAGTGGTTTTCTTGCTAAATCATCTTCAGACAAACGACATGTTAATAGAATCTCTCGCATTATAGAGAAGCTTTCCTTACGAAATGTTCCAGTTACGACAGGTTTATAACAATTAGAAAGCGCTAGATATAGTCTATGCCAATCTTGGGCATCCTTTGGTACATCATTATAAATTAATGCAGTACTTTGAGCATCGATGTATTTCAATTGTTCAACAACTTTAGAGAATCTTATAAAATCTTTTGATTGTCCTTCCCTTATATCTCCTGTTTCCTCATCTAGGATAAAAATAGCCGCTGATCCTGGATCATAATTAATCGTATCTCCTTTTAATGATATATGTTTGCTTCCTTCACGGTCATAGAGAGTGATTTCACTCGGTACAGTTTTTAAACATTTATCTACTAAATCCGGTGGGATATAATAACGTAAACCTTCGTGTTTCAAACCATTTTTATTAAATATATCAATTGCTTCATGATTCTCAATAAATACTCCTTGAGTCTCGAGAATCATCTTTGCTTCTTCGAAAATCTTTTGTTTATGGCCATCATCCAAAACTTTAATCTTTGGTCTTAATATTGTCATAGATATCACATCTTTAACTTCTTTTAATTTGAATCAAGAGTTTTTCTAATTGCTAAGATTGTTTCTGGTGAAGTTCCACAACAACCCCCTATTATTTTAGCTCCAAGTTTAATCATTTTATGAATATCGCTTGTAAATTCTTCTACAGGTTGATTATAATATGTTTTATCACCTTTAATTATTGGTTGGCCTGCATTAGGTTTGACAGAAATTGGTTTACTTGTATAATTTTTAGCTAATTTCAATAACTCAAGCATATCGTTTGATCCTAATGTACAATTTGCTCCAATTACGTCTACTTCTTCATTATTCAAAGTTTCTATACATTTTTCTAATGAATTTCCCATAATTGTAAAGAATCCTCTTTTTGTCTTTTTATATGTTATTGAAGCAATCAAGGGCTTTTTTGAAATTTCTCGTACGGCTTTCACTGCAGCTAACATTTCCTCAAGATCTGATATAGTTTCTATATGCCAAAGATCAACTCCTTTTTCTAATAATTTTGCTTGAGTTGAAAAACTAGAATACCATTGATCACTTGAAGCATTTCCAACGGGTGGTCTAAATTCGCCTGTTGGACCAATATCTCCAACAATCAAGCAGCCTGATGGGCGAACCTCTTGTATATTTTTTATAGCATTCTCAATAATCTCTTCAATTCGATTTTCAAGATTATGATGTGATAAATTTAAGGGCGTTGAACCAAAAGTATTAGTTTGACACATGTCTGAACCAGCATTATAATAAGATTGATGGATCTCAGATATTATATTTGGTTGTTCAATGTTTAAGATATCCGGGATTTTTCCAGATGTCAATCCTCTTTTAATCAATTCACTTCCAAATCCACCATCAAAAAGTATGACTTTTGATTTATCCTTTAACCAATCTTGGAACAACATGACAAATACCTCTGTAAAAAAAATTACTTTCCTAAAAGAGATTTAACCAATTTAACGGCATCTATTGCATTTTCAGCAAATCCATCAGCTTTACAATCTTCTACCCATGTTTTCGTTACAGGAGCCCCACCGAGGATGACTTTGAATTTGTTAGCTATATTCTTCTCATGTAAAAACTCAATTACTTTCTTCTGACCTGTCATGGTTGTTGTTAATAAAGCAGATACTCCAATTATATCTGCTTCTTTCTCAATAGCTTCTTCTACAATTTTCTCAACGGGAACATCAGCTCCTAAATCATATACTTCATAACCATAAGCTCTTAACATTGTAGCTACAATTGTTTTTCCAATTGAATGAATATCACCCTCGATGGTGGCTATAACTACTTTACCTCGTGAAATCTGTTCTGAGGCGGTTTGAAGATGAGGTATGAGAAGATCTAAGCAATTTTGCATTATTTGTGCTCCTCGCATTAGTTCTGGTAAGAAATATTCTCCTTCTTCCCATAGTTCTCCAATTGTTCGAATCCCTAAAGCGAAACCTTTTTCAACAACCTCAATTAAATTCAAATTTTCATTTATAGCTTTATTAGCGTACTCAGTAGCTTTATCTTCGTCGAGTTTTACAATTGCATTTGAAATTTCATTATAAAAGTTTTCATTTGACATTCAAATCTCTCCTAGCAATTAATCAAATCACAATTAAAATTCAAATAAAATATTATTTAATTACATATGATAAATTAGAAAAAGCTTATTGTTGAATCGAAAAAAATATTTGCTAACTTTCTTTTTAAGATTTAATTCAAAATAAAAAAGTATCTGTGATTACATGTCAAAGAAGTTTTCAAAAGAGCCCCTAAGAGGTATGGATGATTATTATCCTCCGGAGTTACGTGAAGTCAATTGGATAATTGAAACTATAAGAGATGTAGTAGAGAGATATTCATATGAAGAATATGAAACCCCACAATTAGAACCAATCGAAATTTTTGCTGCTAAATCTTCTGATGAATTAGTTAATGAACAATCATTTATTGTAGAAAAGAAAAAAGGAGAAAGACTTATTTTAATTCCTGAACTTACACCTTCTTTAGCTCGGATGGTTGCTGGAAGGAGCCAAGAATTAAAAAAGCCAATTAGGTGGTTTTCAGTGCCAACATGCTTTAGATATGAGAGACCACAAAGGGGGCGACGAAGGGCATTCAAACAACCCAATGTTGATATTTTAGGTGAAGAGAGCCTTTATGCAGATCTTGAGATATTCAACATAATTGTCGATATCTTTACTGAGTTTGGTGCTACTTCTCATCAATTTCAAATCTACTATAATAGTCGAAGATTTATGGATTCAGTTTGTAGGTTGATCCTTAAAATTAGTGAGGAAAAATTACCTTTGGTTTATAAAACTTTAGATAAATCAAGTAAAATGGAAGAAACGGAGTTTGAGCAGTATTTAATAGATATTTTTCAAGATGAATATATCATCCAAGGAATATACAAATTGAAAGAGGCTAAGAATGTTAGGGAATTGCTTAACAAATTTGATACAATTCCGGAGGAATTCTATAATTGTGAAGGTTATATTGAAATAACTACTTTTGAACGACTCATAAATGAAGTGAATATATCTAATTATTGTATGTTTTCTTCTGGCACAGTAAGGGGACTTGATTACTACACAGGTATTATTTATGAAGTATATGATACTGGAAAAGAAAATATTAGGAGTATTTTTGGTGGTGGACGATATGATGATTTATTATCAATCTTCTCAGATGAAAAGATAACTGGTACTGGATTTGGAATGGGAGTCTATACACTTTCATTATTTTTAAAGACATATAATTTAATTCCAGAAGAAATTAAGGAGAAAGATTATAGTGACACGATATACATTGCCACGATAGGTGAAGATCTCTCAACTTATGCTTTCGAAATAGCTAGAATTATTCGGGATGAAGACTTTCCATGTATGATTGATTATAGGTTTAAAAATCTTAAAAATCAGATAAAAAGAGCAAATGATATAGGTATTACAATAGTCTTAATTATAGGTCCTGAAGAACTCTCGGAAAAAAAAGTAACAATTAGAAATATGATCTCTCAAGAACAAAAAACAATTAGTTTGGATAAATTAATTGATGAGATCTATGATATCATGGATCAATTAAGTGACAATAATTTTGACTAATAAAGATTTTATTTTATGATATCTGATTTTGTATTAAAAACTAATTCTAACTAATTATGAATTTTATTGAGGAACTTATTCAAAGTATTAATGAAAAAAAGTCAGTTATATCTATGGGGCTTGATCCTAGAATGGATAAAGAAGGAGAAATTCCTCAATATCTAATCAAAGAATATGTTGAGCCAAGCAAAATAATTATTGAATTTAACAAGATCCTAATTGAAAATACGTACGATTTAATTCCTGTTGTTAAACCTCAAATTGCTTTTTATGAAAAATATGAAGCTATAAGTGCTTTAAAGGAAACTATAAAATTTGCTCATAAAAATGATTTATTAGTAATATTAGATGCTAAGCGTAATGATATTGGAAGCACTTCTGAAGCTTATGCTTATAATTTGTTTAAAAATCTTAATGCTGATGCATGTACGGTAAATGGTTATTTAGGATTTGATGGAATTAAACCTTTTTTAGATTTTAAAGAAAAAGGCGTGTTTATACTAGCAAAGACTTCAAATCCAAGTAGTAAAGAGTTTCAAGATTTATTTAGTATAAAATTAGAAGATGTATCTCAAGACACCACAGAATTTGAGGTTAAGAAGCAAATATTAAAAAGAAATTATCTTCAAATGGCAGAATTAATTTATAAGTGGAGTCAAAATTTGGAAAAATTTGCTAATTTCACAAATATTGGAGCAGTTGTTGGAGCAACTTTTCCTCAAGAGTTAAAAAAAATACGCGAGGTTGTGAGAAATTCGTTTATCTTAATTCCTGGTTATGGTGTTCAAGGTGCTCAAGCAAAAGACATCAACAATGGCTTTTATAAAAATGGCTTAGGAGGAATTGTAAATTCATCGAGAGGGATTATTTTTGCTTATAATAAAATGAAAGAATACCCTTCAGACAAATTCGGGAATGCTGCTAAAGATGAAATCATTGAAATGAACAAAAAGATTAATAAAGAAATTGGAATTTAGTTAAGATTTTTCCTTTATCCAACAAGAGATCCTAGATTAGAACCTAAAAGATACATGGCATAGGTAACAGGCCCTATGATTAGTAATGCTATAATTAAAGCTCTCACTATACCAATTTTATGAATTATATTTATAACATTTAGATCAATAAATGCACATAATATCACTGTAATAATTATCAACGCAATTGGGGGTTCTCCTGTAGTGTATTGGCCTGTCCAACCACCTAATATCATAGGTGTACTAATAAAAAATATTAATCCAAATTGAATACCAAAACTACCTGCAACCCATTTAAAATTGGTTTTTTCTTGGGCTTTTGTAATTGTTAAACCAAGTTTTAGAATAAAAATATCTCCAACAAGTAAACAAACAGCAATAATAATGGGTATCATTTCTTCCATTGGAGGAAATTGAAAAAGCATATTTATCACCAAATAGTTGAAATTAGTTTTAGACTATTATAATTTTAATTATTATAAAAATGGTTTTTAACTGATATTATTATAAAAGATATAAGAAACATTTTTGATTTAAATTTATTTAATTAAAATTAATCATTTTATTTTGCAAAATATCAAAAATTTTTATATGGAGGAAGTAAAAAAGTAAGGAAGGTAAAACAAGCAATGGTAGAAACTAAAAGCGATGTAATTCAAGATGACGATGAATCACCAAGGATTGCTGTAGTAGTATGTCGATGAGGGCTCAATATTGCTGAAATTATTGATACTGAAGCACTTGGCGAATTTGCCAAAACACTTCCAAACGTAGTAGAAGCTATAGATTATATTAGTCTTTGAACCGAGCCAGGAGCAGAATTTATCAAAGAAAAAATGATAGAAAGTAATGCGAATAGATTAGTAGTAGCAGCTTGTACTCCTAAAACACATGAACCGGTATTTAAAAGCGTACTTGAATCAATGGACCTTGATCCTTCTTATCTAGAATTTGCTAATATTCGTGAACATTCGAGTTTTGTACACAAACAAGATAAGGAAGGTGCTCAAAAGGTTGCCGAGGATATGTTGCGATCAGCAGTGGCTAGAGCCGCAGTTTTAGAAAAAATACTTGTAAAAGAAGTTGACATTACCAAACGAGCTTTGGTTATTGGTGGGGGTGTAGCAGGATTATCTGCGGGAATAGACCTAGCAGAGGAAGGTTTTGAAGTTCACCTGGTAGAAAAAAGTCCCACCATAGGGGGTAAAATGGCAAAATTGGATAGAACATTTCCGACAGATGATTGTAGTATATGAATACTTGGACCAGTTATGCTCCAATCAGCAAGAACACCAAGTCTTACCCTACACACTTATAGTGACGTTGAAGAGGTTACTGGTTTTGTTGGCAATTTTAATGTTAAAATCAGGAAAAGAGCTCGATATGTTAATAATGACTGTAATGGATGTGGAGCGTGCTGGGAAGTTTGTCCAGCTTATGGATACAATGAATTTAATGAAGGAATGGATTCAAGAAGAGCTATTTATGCTTCATTCGCTCAAGCAGTTCCTTCTTTAGCTCAAATTGATATGGATCGATGTATCAAATGTGAGTTATGTAAAGCTGCTTGCGAAGTAGATGCCATAGATTTTGATCAAGAAGATGAAATCGTAGAAATTCAAGTTGGTTCAATTGTTGTGGCAACTGGTTGGGATGAATTCGAACCACCGAAAGGATATCTTGGTTATAATGTATACGCCAATGTTATAACTCAACTCAAACTCGAGAGAATGCTAGCTCCAAATGGACCTACTATCGGACACCTGGTAAGACCATCTGATGGAAAAGAACCAAAGAATATCTTGTTTATTCAATGTGTAGGTTCAAGAGATTTAAACATGAACAGTTATTGTAGCTCAGGCGTATGTTGTATGATTTCTATAAAGAATAGTAAATTAATAAAACAGCATTCTCCAGATGCAGACATTACTGTAGCCTATATGGATATGCGAGCAGCGGGGAAAGACTATGAAGAATACTTCACAGCTTCACGGAAAGAAGGAATTAAATACATTAGAACTAATGTTAGCAGAATAAAGGAAGATCCAGAATCCAGAAATCTAAAAATAGTATTACAAAATACGCTTAGTTCCACAGGATTAAGAGAACTTGAATATGATTTAGTCGTACTATCTGCTTCAATGGTTCCTGCGAAAGGTGTTGGAAAAATTCAAAAAATCCTAAAGTTGGAAAATAGTCAAGATGGGTTCTTTAAAGAATTTCATGCAAGACTGAATCCAATTGATACAAAAATACCAGGAATTGTACTAGCTGGAGTAAGTCAAGGGCCAAAATCAATAGTAGAATCAATAGCACAGGGTAGAGCAGCAGCATCGTCTCTAGCGAGGCTAATGGTTAAGGATAAGTACAGAATTCTGCTAATTCGTGCATCAGTTACTAAAGAACGCTGTGCTAAGTGTGGTCTGTGTGAACTCAATTGTCCGTATAATGCTATTACATTAATGGATGATGGTGCAGAGGTTAATGAGATATTATGCAGAGGTTGTGGTAGTTGTTTAGCAAATTGTCCTTCCGAAGCAATAACTCTAAGATATTATAGAGAACCTCAATATGAGAAGCAAATTGATGCTATCTTAGAAGAAATTTAGAGAGGTATGCTAATGATGAGTACTTCAAATAAAGATATTAAAATTTTAGCTTTCCTATGTTGGAAATGAGGATATGGAGCAGGAGATATGGCTGGAACAATTCGAGCTCAATATCCTGCTACACTAAGACCTGTTAGAATTAATTGTTCTGGAAGAGTTACACCATCTTTAATGATGCGTGCTATAGGTAAAGGTGCTGATGGAATTGTCATTGGTGCTTGATACAAGGGTGAATGTGACTATGAAACTGGTAATTTGGTTGCAGAAAGAAATGTTAGCTATACAAGAGAGATTTTAAAAACTGTTGGAATTTCACCTGAAAGAATTCAAATGTTCCATTGTAGTGCTGCTGAAGGTCAACACTTTCAAGATGAAGCAACACGTATATCAGAGACAATTAAAAATTTAGGTAGCAATCCTTTAAAAAATTCTACTCCTTCTAAACAAGAGGAGAAAGAATCTAAAAAGAAAAAAACCGAATAGAATGATCATTTCAAATAAATATTAGTTGAATTGGGACTAACCTTGTGAAGGTTTCGGATATTAACATTTTTAATTTTTTATAAATATAACCTGTCTTTCTTTTAACTTTTTATTCTAAAAATTCTTTTCATATTTATTATTAACTTTATCATACGTGAATTTTAGATGGGAAAAGATCCTCAAAAACAATTAGCTAAAGCAGAGCAACTATATGAAGCAATGCAATATAAACGAGCTGCAAAATTATATAATACTGTTGGAAATAATTTCTTAGAATTAGAAAATTATGAAATTGCTAAAGATTGCTTTTTTAATGCCGCAAAAAGCGCGTTTAATGAAGATAAGTATCTAAGTGGTTTAGAATTTTTAAGGAATGCAGGAAATGCTTCTATTCTTATTAATAACTTTTCCGAAGCTTATCAATACTATAAGGAATCACTTAACTACATTCCTAGTCTACGTAATGCTTCAGATAAAAATCATTTTTTCGTGATATTTTCATCTTTATCTTATTTATGTTTGTTTGTTGAAGGAAAACAAGAAGAAGGATTAAATATTATTAAAAAAATAAGAAGTTTTGTTGATGATACTTATTTTAAAGAGAGTGCTTTAATTAAGCTAGTTAAAGATATAACTGTTGCTACAAAGGATAAAAAACAAAACTATGTCAAGAAAATTGAAACAGATTTTGAAAATTTAAAACTTTATAAGGGTGAAACAAATTTAGCAAAATCAGCTATAGTAATTGCTAAAACTATTGTTTCATTAATCGCTAAATTGACTTTAGATAAAAAATTATACACAACTAACGATGTTATAACTTTAACAATGGATATTGACACAAAACCTCTTTTAGATATTACTCAAAACTCTTTTTACAATTATAACATAAATGAATTAAAAATTACGAAAATAGGCATCCAACTTACTGATAATTTTACATTTCATAAAAAACCAGATTTACCTATTATTTTTACGCCAGGTAAAACTTATCATATAACTCTATTAATCAAACCACATTTTCAAATGGAAAATCCAGTTATAGGCCCAATCATATTGACTTCAGAAATCAATGGGAATCTGAAATTTTTCTATGAGTATAATGAATTAATATATCCAACTCTAATATCTCCACCCCCGACATTAGAAATTTCCATGAAAAATCTGAGACCTCCTTTAATTGGCCAATCTTTCCCTTTAGAGGTCCTTATAGAAAATAAAAGTGAAGGGGAAGCTTTAGATCTTAACATTGAATTAGAATTTCCTGAAAACCTTAAAGTTATGAGAGGCACCTTAAAAAAGCAGATATACTCACTTAGATCAAATGAAAATATGAAATGGGAAATCAATCTTAAACCAATTGAAGCAGGAGATTATACAATAAAGATCAAAACTATGTTTAAGGATCCTGATCAAAACCTAATAACTGAAACTAAGAATTTCCCCCTTTCAATAAAATTATAAATTTTATATGTGATATATATCCCTATCGTAAAAAGAAAAAAGCGATAAATTAATGAAGCTAAAAGTTAAAGAAATCAATTTTGAAACTGGCAATACTAAAGATATCGTTTTAAATATCAACGATGCTCTAGAATTAGGACAAAAAGCAGGAGAACGTGTCTTTGTAAAGAATATAAAGTCAAAATATATCCAAGAGAAATATTGGGTTGCGATTATTCAAATTGATTATCTAGGGACTATTGTTGAACCTGGAGAAATTGGAGTATTTAAAAATCTCCTAAGGGAAAAAAGCGAATTAACTAATGAAACTGTGGTTTCAGTAAAACCTGCTGATCCGCCTGATTCATTTAAATTCATACAGAAAAAAATAAAAGGATTAAAGTTAACTAGTGAAGAAATAAACGGAATCATCGTAGATGCAGTTTCTGGATCTTTATCACGAATCGATTTAGCAGCATTCATTACTGGAGTTTCGATTAATGGGATGGATAATGAGGAAATGACGGCTTTAACATTATCAGAAACACGTAGTGGAGAAATATTTTATTTTGGAATGAATGTCTACGATAAGCACAGTACTGGGGGCGTACCAGGGAATAAGGTTTCTTTAATTATTGTGCCAATTGTGGCAGCTGCTGGCCTTACTATACCAAAATCTTCAACGCGAGCTATAACTTCACCTTCAGGTACAGCAGATTCAATGGAAGTTCTAGCTCCCGTCGCTTTCACACCAGAAGAATTAAACAAAATTGTAGCTGAAGAAAACGCTTGTATAATATGGGGTGGAGCTCTTGAAACTGCACCAGCAGATAACATATTAATAGAAATTGAAAGACCATTGCATATGGATCCTGTTGGTCTTATGATCCCCTCTATCCTAACAAAAAAACTTTCATTAGGAGTAAAAAAACTAGTGCTCGATATACCTGTAGGAGAAGGTACAAAATTTGCGACTCCTGATAAAGGAAAACAATTTGCTTATCTATTTAAAGAAATCGCTGCTAATGTGGGAATTGAAGCTGAATGCGCACTTACATTAGCTCACCAACCTATTGGTCACGCTGTGGGACCTGCTTTAGAGGCTAGAGAAGCGCTTACACTATTACGTGATTACTCTGTGGGACCCAATTCTCTAATAGAAAAGTCTACAGATTTAGCAGGAATGATTTTAGAGATGAGCGGTAAAGCACAAAAGGGTATGGGGCAGGCTATGGCTAAGGAAATACTAAGATCTGGAAAAGCTTATATGAAAATGAAAAAAATAATTAAAGCTCAAGGGGGAAATTCCGAATTAACACCAGAAGATATAAAACTAGGTCCTCATGTTAAGGAATTTTTCAGTTCTAAAGAAGGATATATAGTAGAAGTAAATAATTCGATAATTAATCAAATAGCGAAAACTGCTGGATGTCCTAGTTCCAAGACCTCTGGTATAGAAATAATTAAAAAACAAGGAGCTAAAGTGAAAGAGGGAGAATTAGTATTTAGAATATTTTCACATAGCGAATCAAAACTAAGAAAAGCCGAAAAAATATATAACGCTACTGGTGGTCCCATTAGACTAGGTGGGATGGTTATTGAAAGAGTTTAAGAATAATTTAAATGAAATAAACGTTTAATCTATGGCTTTAACCCCAAAATCAATTTACCAGGATTTAAAGAAAAAAAATTTAGATTACACTTCAGCCCTTGACTTACTAACTACAATAATTGAAAATGCTGATGATTTTTCAATTAGACTAGAGAGTATTGGAGTCTTAGAAAAAATTCAAGCTAAGGATAATAAAACTTTTACACTTTTAGAGAACCTATTAATCTCAGATTCAAATGAAATTATAAGAAATAAAGCCGCTTCTTTAATACAACATAATTTTTTAGATAAAGCATTAGATCCAATGAAATGGGCTCTTGAACATGAAAAAGCAATAATTTGTCTTGTTACTATCATACTAACTTTATTAAAAATTAACAATATTAATTCCAAATCAGTTATCATTGAAAAGTTAAAATACTTCTATCAGCAAGAAAATAAGTATAATTTAGAAGTTGTCTTCAAAAATAAAGAAATAGAGAGTCAAAGTATTCAAGTTCTTGCAAATCTTTTAATAAACTATTACTTCATTAAATCTTTGAAGAGTAAATACGGCTATATAAAATATGAATTCAATGAATTAGGTTATATTATAAAATTAGATTTAACTAACGTTGATCCCCAAGGAATTTCAGTTTCAAATTTCCTTTATTTAATTAACTCTTTGAAGTATTTAGAAGAACTGGATATGAGATTTAATAATCTCTCAAAACTTTCAGAAATTTCAGTTGAATCAGATTCACTAGTATCTTTAGATTTAAGCTATAATAAAATAAGTAATCTTCCAGATTCAATATACAAATTGAAATCTCTAAAGAATTTAAATTTAAAATCTAATAGATTACGTGACCTCCCTGATTCTCTTAGTAGGTTAAAATCACTCCAGATTTTGAACATAAGAAATAATATGCTAACACATATCCCCAAAGCGGTAAAATTTTTTGAGAATCTTAAGATTTTAAACTTACATGGAAATAAGTTAGATTCAATTGATTTTGAATTAAATAATTCGATAGTAGAATTAGAATTGGGGTGGAATAATTTCGTAGATGTCCCACTGAAAATAAAATCTCTCAATTCCTTAAAGAGACTAGGTATAAGTGGGAATAATTTAAAAAGACTTCCTAAATGGATATCTTTATTTCAGTCATTAAAAGAATTAGATTTATATGATAATAAAATTGAGAAGTTAACTAATTCAATTGGCACACTTAATTGCTTAGAAATATTGATTTTAAGAAATAATCAACTTTCTCAATTGCCAGAGTCCGTAAAAAATCTAAAAAATCTCAGAATACTCAATTTAAGTTGGAATAATTTTACTATTCTTCCAGAATGGATTGGTGAACTTTCTTCATTAGAAGAACTAAATTTATGGGGAAATCGACTTACTTCTCTCCCTAAATCTATTATAAAATTATCAAATTTAAAAACTTTAGATCTAAGTTTCAACAGATTTGAGCAATTACCATCATTTCTGAGGGACTATGAAAGAAATAGAGATCTAAATATAAAATTTTAATAACAATTCCTTGGTATTATGATAAAATGACGGGAAAAATTAGTACTGAAATAAAAATTTACGAAGACAAATGCACAGGATGTATAATTTGTAAATTATGGTGTTCATATACCCATTATAAGATATTTGATCCCTCAAAATCCAATATCAAAATTGATGATAGCTATAGTTTAACTCCTAAAATCATATTCTTAGATTCTTGCACTAATTGTGGGCAATGTGCAACCCATTGTCTCTACGGAGCTTTAATAATAGAGGAGGGGATTAAATGAAAGAATGGAAGGGTTATACAGGACGTATAATCAATATAGATTTATCCACCAATAACATTCATTNNGTAAACCATTATATTGGGGGTATTGGAATTAATACAAAAATTGCATCTGAACTCATTAAACCAAAAATGAACCCTTTATCACCTGAAAATCCTATTATAATTGGAGCTGGGCCGTTGGTAGGAACAATAACTCCCGGATCGTCACGTGTGGTGGCTACAAGTAAATTTCCTGCAACGGGAGCTATCGCTCATTCCTGTGGCAGTATGAGTTTCGGCTTTAACTTAAAACACGCAGGATACGACCATTTAATTATTTCTGGAAAAGCAGATAAGCCAGCTTACTTACTCATTTTAGATGATCATATTGAAATCTGCAATGCTCAGAAGTTATGGGGTAGAAATATTATAGAGGTTCATGATGCACTAAATGAGAAATACAATTCCTGTGGAACCATAGTAATAGGACAAGCGGGTGAAAAAACAGTATTTAATTCATTAGCTCTAATCGACAAAATAGCAACACTAGGGCGTGGTGGATTAGGAGCTATTATGGGATCAAAAAACTTGAAAGCAATTATCGCAAAGGGAACAAAAGGAATTAATATCTTTGAATCTGACCAGTTTAGTTACCTCTATAGTAAGCTATTTAACCGTATAAAAAACTATCCTCATAGAACTTCTTGGCACCAATTAGGTATGCTAAGATCTCTTCCTATTGGGTTCCTTTTTAAAGCTTCTGGACAAACTCATAAAGCAAAACAATGTAGCGAACGAGTTTATTTGAAAAATTTAAAAAGGAAACGACTTGCCTGTCCATCATGTCCAATGGGTGATAAAGATGTTTTAGAATTAAAAGAAAGTGATTCAGAACAATCAGTACATTATGCTACCTCAATCATAAATCCGTTTTTATTGTTTGCTGATCTTGAAGGCTTGAAATATAATCATGAAGCTATTTTGGCTCATGAGAAATGTAATCAATATGGAATTGACTATATGATGGTCGTTTTTTTTCTAGAATATTGTACCATGTTAAGCGAGAAGGGTATCTTAGATAAAAATAACTCTGGAATAGAANNGATTGCCAATAGAACTGGATTTGGAGATATACTAGCTAATGGAATTTATGAGGTAGTCAAAAAATATGATTTAGATGACGAAAAATTACTGCATGTAAAGGGTTTGGATATAGTTTTTGAACCTCGTTTATTACATCTTGGTACAATGGAATTTGAACAAATAGTTAATCCAAAAGGGGCTCATGTGGCTTCTGGAGGATCTCCTACATATATTGGAGCTGCAACATCAATGGAGAAATTCAAATCACATTTTAATAGAATGGGTATCCCATCCAGTGCTTTCGATAGACTATTTAGGCCACCAGCACAAAAAATGATGATAAATATTGGACGATTAACTCGCTATGCTGAAGATTGGTATACAGTTTTAACATCTCTAGGATTATGTGCTAGAGCACAAATCAATCGCTTCTATAGTCTATCATCTGTCACTGAATTTTACAATGCTATTACAGGATTAAACTTTAATACTGAAGATTTACGGATTGCAGCTGAGAGAACCTGGAATCTATTAAAAATAATGAATATGAAAGAGGGTTTTTCTCGGAAAGATGATAAGTTTCCTGATGATTGGTTCAAGCCTTTAAAATATGGTAAAAATACATTTGAATTACTCGATTTTTTTGGAGAAACAAAGATCACATCAGATATTGCTTATCAATTACTTGATGACTACTA
>JABAHP010004961.1_pt1 | contig 20842 bp, 16 predicted proteins | sample 7062081 | NCBI WGS metagenome assembly JABAHP01 (sample SAMN14534357, study PRJNA622989) | marine sediment metagenome | biome: marine biome [ENVO:00000428]; feature: marine pelagic biome [ENVO:01000023]; material: deep marine sediment [ENVO:00002113] | place: India: Gulf of Kutch | collected...
AAGGGCCACGGCGAGATAGGCGTGGAGGTCGTGGTGGGCGGCCAGCTGGTTCGCACCGGGGACTGGGTAGTGGGCGACGAGTCGGGGCTCGTCGTCATCGACCAGGAGCGGCTGGTGGAGATCGCCAACCGGGCCCTGAACGTGCTGGAGATGGAGAACCGGCTCCGCGAGGAGATCCGACGGGGCTCCACTCTCTCCTCCCAGCTGGAGCTTGAGAAGTGGGAGCGGGTGGGTTAGCGCCCTATGGATTGCGGTACGTCCCTCCAATGTGCCTTGAGATAGTTATCTATTTAACTCACTGGTACCTACCGGACCGCCGGTACCGTGAGGTGGGTCAATGACCGAATATGACCCTTGGAGCGTGGAGAACAAGTGGCAGCGGCGCTGGTCCGAGGAGGGGACGTTCAAGGCGGACCCGGACCCGGACAGGGAGCCCTATTTCGTGAACTTCCCGTACCCGTACATGAACGGGTACCTGCACATCGGCCACACGTTCACGCTCCTGCAGCTGGAGATAGCGGCCCGGTACCACAGGCTGCTGGGGCGGAACGTGCTCTGGCCCTTCGCCTTCCACTGCACCGGGACCCCCATCGTGGCCGCGGCAAAGCGGGTCGCGGACGGAGAGGAGAGCCAATTGCGCATCCTCCGCGAGATGGGCGTGCCCGAGGAGCACATCGAGAGGATGGGCGACCCCGTCTTCTGGACCGAGTACTTCCCCGTGGTGACCAAGGCCGAGCTGGAGAGGCTGGGGGTCGCCGTCGACTGGCGGAGGAGCTTCATAACCACCGAGCTCAATCCCTACTACGACCAGTTCGTCAGGTGGCAGTTCAACAGACTGCACGAGAAGGGGCTGGTGGTCAAGGGCCGCCATCCGGTTATCTGGTGCCCCGTGGACAACTCCCCCGTGGGCGACCACGCCCGCGTCACCGGCGAGGGGGAGACCCCCCAGGAGTACACCCTCCTCAAGTTCCGCCTGGAGGGGTCGGAGGACTTCCTCGTGGCGGCCACCCTGCGGCCGGAGACGGTGTACGGGCAGACCAACCTCTGGGTCGACCCGGACGTGGAGTACCGGCGGGCCCAGGTTGACGACGAGGTCTGGATCGCCTCCAAGGAGGCCTTCGAGAAGCTGAACTACCAGATGCACGACATCGAGACCCGGGGCTTCGTCATGGGAGAGGAGCTCCTGGGCAGGATGGCGATGGCCCCCGGTATCAAACGGTCAATTCCGATATTGCCATCGGGCTTCTGTGACCCCGACGTGGGGACCGGCATCGTCACCTCCGTCCCCTCCGACGCCCCCGACGACTGGATGGGCCTGGTGGACCTGAAGCGGGACCAGGGCGAGGTGGACAGGTGGGGTCTGGACCCCGCCATGATAGAGGCTATAGAGCCCATACCCATCATCGAGACCGAGGGCATGGGCACCCTCCCCGCCGTGGACATCTGCGAGGAGATGGAGATAGAGGACCAGTACGACCGGAAGAAGCTGCAGCGCGCCAAGGAGGAGGTGTACAAGCACGGCTTCTACGCGGGCACCATGCTGGATTCCATACCGAAGTACGGCGGCATGAAGGTGGAGGAGGCCAAGGACCGGGTCAAGGAGGACCTCCTGGAGTCGGGGGAGGCCAGCATCATGTACGAGCCCTCGGGCGAGGTGGTGTGCCGTTGCCTCACCCCCTCGGTGGTCAAGGTGGTCACCGACCAGTGGTTCATCGCCTACGGCGACCCCGATTGGAAGGCCCAGGTGCACTCCGCCCTGGAGAACATGGACCTCTACCCGCCCGGCGTCAGGAAGCAGTTCGACTACGTCATCGACTGGCTCCAGGACTGGGCATGCACCCGCGAGTTCGGCCTGGGCACCAAGCTCCCCTGGGAGGACCGATGGGTCATCGAGTCCCTGTCGGACAGCACCGTCTACATGGCGTTCTACACCGTGAACAAGCACCTCCAGCACAAGGGCATCGTTCCCGTCGACAGGATCGACACCGACTTCTTCGCGTACTGCTTCGAGGGGAAGGGGGACGTGGGGGAGCTGGCCGAGAGGTACGGTTGCGAACCCTCCCAACTGGAGGATGCAAGGGCCGAGTTCGACTACTGGTACCCCTTCACCGTAAGGGGCTCGGGGAAGGACCTGGTCCAGAACCACCTGACCTTCTCCCTCTTCAACCACGTGGCGCTGTTCCCGGAAGAGAAGTGGCCCCGGGGCTTCGCCGTCAACGGATGGCTCCGCGTAGAGGGGCAGAAGATGTCCAAATCCCTGGGTAACTTCATTCCCCTGCGGACCGTCCTAGAGGAGTACGGTGCCGACGTCTCCCGGTTCACCCTGGCCCTGGGGGGCGAGGGTGTGGACGACCCCAACTGGGACAGTGAGACGGCCCGGACCACCCGGAAGAGGTTCCAGGCCTGGCTGGACTTCATCGAGGCCAACCGCGGCAAGGGGCGGGACGACAGGTTGGCCATCGACGACTGGTTCGAGGCGGCCATCAACAGCAACCTGGCCACGGTGCGGGACCATTTCGATAACTGGAGGTTCCGGTCGGCGATGAAGACGGGCTACTTCGACCTCCAGGCCCACATGCGGTGGTACGTCCGGCGGTGCGGGGACATGCCCAACAGGGAGCTGATGGAAAGGGCCATGAGACAGCAGACCCTGATACTATCGCCCGTGGCTCCCCATCTGGCGGAGGAGGCCTGGGAGGCCATTGGCGCCGAGGGCATGGCGAGCACGGCCCGCCTTCCGGACCCCGTGGAGGCCGACGAGCGGGCGAGGAGGGCGATGGCGGGCGAGCAGCTCCTGGTATCCACCATGGATGACATCAGGGAGATCCTGCGCATCACCGGCATCGAGCCCACCGTGGTAAGGCTCTACACCTCCGCCGTCTGGAAGCGCAAGGTTCACGACCTTGCCTCGAACATGCAGGCCGAGGGGCGCCTGGACATGAGCATCCTCATGAAGGAGGTCATGGCCGACCCGGACGTACGGGCCCACTCGAAGGCCGTTCCGCCCTTCGCACAGCAGCTGGTGAACGACCTGCCCAGGACGTCCATCGACATCCTGGAGCGCATCTCATCGTTGCCCGACGAGGCGGACTTCCTGTTGGAGAACAAGGACTTCATAGAGCGGGAGGTGGGTTGTCCAGTGGACGTCGTGCATGCCGACGACCCGGACCTGGAGGACCCGGGCAACAAGGCGCGCCAGGCGGTGCCTGGTCGCGTGGCGATATACGTGGAGTGAGGTTCACTCCTCGAACTCCGCGCCGCAGTGGGGACAGATCAGGTCGTCCTCCCCGACCTCGCCAGCGCACTCGGGACACTCGTAGACGTATTCCTCGTCGTCGTCGTCCCATTCCTCCTCGATGTCGTCACCGAAGTCCAGGTCGGTGTCCTCCTTATCGGGGAGGTCCTGGCCTCGGGCGAAGAGGTCGTCCTTCCCCGCTGGTTCCTCGTAGGCCGGGGGAAGCTCCGCCTCGGATAATACCGGCGGGGGGTAGGCCTTGCCAACGGCGATGGAGATCTCGTCCACCACCTCATCCTCCTCGGGAGGTGCGAACATGACCCCACAGGTGTCACACTCGGTGGCGTCGGCGGAGACGGGAGAACCGCACTCCGGACACTCGAACGCCATATCCTCCTCTTCATCCAGAGGCTCCTCGTACATCGGTTCTGGCTCTGGTTCGAGTTCCAGTTCTGGCTCCGGGATGGGCTCCGGCACCATCTCTGGTTCCTCGTACCCAACTTCATCCTCATCGGAGAGTATGGACGCAGGCTCAGGTTCGAGCTCAGGTTCAGGCTCGGGTTCAGGCTCTGGCTCCCTCGTCTCCATCGCTACGGCTTCGGCGACCGTTCCAGCACCGGCGGCTGCACCGGCCGCAGCGGCGGCCTTCTTGGCCTTCGCCTTGTCCTCTACGGGCATACCAGCCGCTGCCATGGCCGCCTTGCGCTTCTTCTTTCCAGACGCGACCATGACGCCTCCGGCCGCAAGGAGTGCTATCGACACCACGAGGGTGATGAGCATCATCTGCATCTGGTAGTCGCCGATAACGATCTCGTCCTTGCCCTCTATCAGGGTGTCATAGAAGTAGAGTATGATGAAACCGATAATACCTGCCACACCCAGTCCAATGCAGGCGTAGCCTCCCCTTATCATGCCCTTGCCGACCATAGATGGGTCCTCTACCGCGGGCGGTGCCTCCTCCTCCAATGGGGCCTCCTCAGGCATGGGTTCTGGCTCGGGTTCTGGCTCGGGTTCCAGCTCGGGTTCCGGCTCTGGTTCCGGCTCTGGTTCGGGTTCCGGTGCCAACTCTTCCTCGGGACCACCGAACAGCACCCCACAGGCGTCGCAACCAGTCGCATCCGCTGACACGGGCGAACCGCATTCAGGGCACTCGTACACCATCTCCTCATCTAGCTCGGGTTCGGGCTCTGGCTCCGGCTCGGGTTCCGGCTCAGGTTCCATCTCGGGCTCAGGTTCCGGTTCGGGTTCTACCTCGGGCTCAGGTGGTACCTCTTCTTCCGCCTCACCGAACATCACACCACAGGCATCGCATCCAGGCGCGTCCGCTGCTACAGGTGACCCGCACTGAGGGCACTCGAATACCATCTCTTCCTCCGGTTCCGGTTCGGGCTCCGGTGCGGGTTCAGGTTCTGGCTCAGGCTCGGGTTCGGGCTCAGGCTCGGGTTCGGGTTCCGGCTCAGGCTCCGGTTCCGCCTCTGGCTCGGGTTCTAGCTCAGGTTCGGGTTCCGGCTCAGACTCGGGTTCAGGTCCTCCAAACGCTGCTGCTGCAGCTCCTGATACGACCGCTGCCGCTGCCATTTCCTCGGAGATCATCGGTTCAGGCTCTGGCTCCGGCTCGGGCTCAGGTTCCGGCTCGGGTTCAGGTTCGGGCTCTGGTTCCGGTTCGGGCTCTGGTTCCGGTTCGGGCTCCGGCTCCGGCTCAGGCTCTGGCTCCGGCTCAGGCTCCGGTTCGGGCTCAGGTTCCGGTTCGGGCTCCGGCTCTGGAGGAACCTCGTCCCCCGGCGGTGCGAACTCCATTCCGCAGGCGTCGCATCCCTTGGCATCGGGGGCGACGGGTGCGCTACAGCTGGGGCACTCGAAGAGCTGCGGGGCCTCCTCCCCCTCTCCTACGGCGAAAACGAGACCGCAGTTCTCGCACTTCTCTGCGTCCTCCGGGAGGGGAGCCTCGCACTCAGGGCATACGAAACCGGCCTCCTCGGCTCCTCCGAACTGGAGGCCGCACGAGCCGCAACCGGTCGCGTCCCCTGCCACCTCGGCACCGCACTCGGGGCAAACGAAACCTGCACTGGTATCGAACTCCAGACCGCAGTTCTCGCACTTCGCGGCCCCGGCCGGGAGCGGAGCGCCACACTCGGGGCACTCGTACTCCATGGCCTCCTCACCAGCTCCCGATCCCTCGTCCTCCGGAGGCATAGCTACCTCACCCGAGTTAGTATGGGGCCTAAGAGTTATAAATGGTTTGGCGTGGGTTGAACGGGCCAGGGGGTCAGAGTTTCTTGTGAAGCTCGTACGAGGTCCGGCCCTTCATGAAACCGGTGGCGGTGGGAGTGAAGCCCGCATCCCTCAGTATTGTCACGAGATCGTAGGTCTTTGCGTCCCTCTCGAAGACCTCGATCCTCAGGTCCTTGGCCTTCTGCTTCTTGGCGTAGCCCTCGAACCACTTGATGAACCTCTGGGGGTACTCCTGCTTCTCGTCCCAGAGGTCGATATGGAAGTGGGTGACCTGGATGACGTTGTCGGGCTTGTTGGCGTACGTCAGCTTGCCCACCTGGGCCCCCTCACTGTCGAACATCTTGACCGTCTCGGCGGCATAATCGCCCAGTCCCTCCTCAGCTGCGACCTCGAAGAATACCTTCTTCCGCTTCTTGAACACGTTGGCGAACTTCTCTCCACCAGACTCGTCGTGCAGCTGTGCCTTTGGCATACCATGGCCTCCACTGTGGGTCGTCCCGGATGCAAAGGCCTTCCGGGTATATATAGCTTTGATTAGGGCGGCACCCCATCGATCATGATGGCGCTGGCGCCGTCTCCTCTCCCCTGGAGCGGCCTGTTCCCCGCCGTCTCATCACGGCGTAGACCGCGAGGGTCCCGACCAATGGGTAGATGATGTCCGAGAACTCGGGGATCTCATCGTTCTTGGCCTCCGGTGTGGGGGTGTCCTCCTGGTACCAATCTCCGGTTGTGGCGCTGCTCCCGTGGGGCTCGTCGGAGCCCTGCACCCTGTAGCGGGACCAGCTCTCTCCCTTCGAGGTGGAGCCTACCTTTACGTAGCTGACCGTGGCACCGGTATCATCCCTGAGGTATAGGTCTGCGTTCTTCTTTAGCCACGATTCGTTCTGGTCTGGCCAGAACACCTTGGTGGTCACCGTGCCCGAGGAGCCTGAGAGGGAGCCGGAGAAGGTGTATATTACACGGCTTATCGTGCTAACGTCGATCTCCAGGGTCCATCCCGTCATGTCCACGTTACCGCCGGTGGGGTTGACAATCTCCACCCACTTGTCCGTCTCGTACGCGTTCGCGCCCTTGCTATCGGTGAAGTAGTACACCTCGTTGATACCAACGGTGTTGGTGAACCTGCCACCGGTGGTGTTCCATATTCTGACGAGCCGGTACTCGTCGTGGATCTCGGTGGCGACCACCTCGGCGCTGGATATGAGGCCGCGGACCGCCAGCACATGGAGGTCGAACCACTGGAGGGTGGTCGCCGTGGGTGAGATGTCCACCGTAACGAACAGGGAGAGCGTGTCGAAGGCCGGGACGACGACGGGACCGTCCAGCTCGATGAGCAGGTCCCTTCCCTCCCACGTGTTGCCCGTCGATACCTGGACGAACCTCAGCGGGTCGAAGTGATTGAACACCCTGTCGCCGGTCCAGAGGCGGACCGCATCGATGTCCTCGTCGGTGGCCGAGCCGATGAGGAGGGCGCGCACGTCGGTGACCTCAGCGGGGGCCTCCTCCCTGTTCTCCAGGTCGATGCGCAGGATCGGGACGTCGTCCTCGCCCCGCTTGACGGTGTCGGGGGCCACGCTCATCTCCTCCGCGAACACCTTGCTTGCGGTGGGTCCCCTGTTTGCGTAGGGCTGGGTGTCGTCGTAGTTGCCCCGCCAGTCGGTGGTGACGAAGTACGTCTCCGGGGTCACCGTGGGGTTTATGCCCAGGACGCCCAGGGGCACCTGGCACTCCAGCCTGTGGAAGTCGGAGGCGGCGCTGGGCTTCTGGCCAGTGATCTCCTGCCAGCCGGTGACCGTCCACTGGTGGATGCTGGAGAGGGAGGGTATGACGATACCGGCCTTGCCGGCGATGTTGATGGCGATGTCGGCGCCGAAGGTGGGCTTCCCGGGGTAGACGCGGGCGCCCGTCACCTGGGCCAGGTCGAAGGTGGGGTCCCGGTCCACGTAGATCACCGTTCTGTCCTCCAGGTACCGGTTCTGAACGGGCTCGCCTGCTCCTCCGCCTCCGAGCTCTGAGATGCCCGGGAAGGTGGGGTTGTCCACCACCAGGCCGGCCAGGATGTTGCCGACGGTGGAGACCATGAAGTTGATCCTCTGGGGTCCCGAGGTGGGGGTCATCTTGACCTGGATGCCGTTGATGTCCACGTTCCGGTTCTGCCTGGCGTAGGGATAGTCGGGGTCATTCTCCTGGTTACGGTTGCGCACGTCGCCCGTGGGCTCGCCCTTGATGCCGAAGGGGAGCCAGTCGTCGAAGTTACCGTCGATGCGGATGTCGCCGCTAGGTGTCGGTGTGGTGCTCACGTACACGTAGCCCGGTGCGGGCTTTATCGACACCTCGGGCGGTGTCGGGTAGCTCTGGGCACGGCACGCGATGTCGTCGGAGAACAGGAGTGCCGGGCGGACGGCGACGGCGCCGCCGAGGCCCTGGGTGTTCACCTGGAAGGTCTGGGTGACCCCGGGGGTGAACTGGACGGGTGGCGTGAAGGTGACGGTGGAGATGGCTCCCGCGGTCCCCTGGTGGTTCCGGCCGGCCACCGAGATGGTCGCCCTGCCGGTGGCGTCCAGGCCGCGGAAGTCCTTGAAGCGTATCCTCAGGCTGTCCAGGGTGATGTTGTCGTGGTAGGCGATGGCCGACAGGCTGAAGGCGTTCGTGCTCTGGCCCGACAGGTACTTGAAGGCGAGGGCGGGCGGGAACTGGTTGACGGCGGCGTCGGCCCAGTCCTCGTGGCCAAGGCTGTCCACGGTGCGCATCACAACGCGCACGGGGTTGGACCTGGCGGAGACGTCGATCTCCTGCAGCCATATCTGGGCCTCCAGCTTGTCGCCGGAGGTGGCGACGCGGACGCCCGACCGGGACTCGAAGTTGATGAGGTCCGTGCCCTTGGCACCGGACCACTGGCTGTAAGACGCGGAGTGGACGTTCCCGCCCCAGCCGCGCATCTCGATCATGTAGTCTGCGCCGATGCCGTAGGCCTGGTAGCCCGTCTCGGAGCTCCTGTCGGTGTCCAGGAAGACCTGCATGGCGTCGGCGCCCGGGCTCGAGGCCCTGCCGCCCATCACTCGTCCCTTTACCTTCACGTAGAAGTTCAGGCTGTCCTCGTTGTCCTTGACGGCGTACTCGGCGATGTCGATGTCCGAGTTCTCCTGGCCCTCCAGGATGTCGGTGAACTTGGGGACGCTGTCCCAGTCGGAGAAGAGGCCGTCGATGAAGATCTGGTCCTGCTGGGTATAGAAGTACATCAGGGGGGCGAACACCAGCAGGATGGCGATGACCACCGCGATGGCGGCGATGTTGCGCACCGACCGCTTGCGCTTCAGGCGCTTGCGGGCCTCGGTGTACATCAGCTTCTTGCCGTCCACCAGGCCCTTGCCCGCCTCGAAGCTGTCGCCGTCGATCAGGCCCTTGGCGTCGATGAGGCCGCGACCGTCGATGAAACCCTCCTCGTCGAAGCCATCCTGGCCCATCGAGGAGCTGCCGTTGATGAGGCCGTCTCCGTTGGTCATCCCCTGACCGTTGACCATGCCGCGGTCGTTGGTCATGCCGCGGCCGTTGGTCATGCCACGGCCGTTCACCATGCCGCGGCCGTTGACCATCCCGGCACCGTTCGTCAGTCCGCGGCCGTTCGTCATGCCGCGGCCGTTGGTGAGGCCACGGCCGTTGGTGAGGCCCGCACCGTTGGTCATCCCCTGACCGTTGGTGAGGCCGGCGCCGTTCGTCATACCTGAACCCTGGGTCATGCCCGCACCGTTGGTAAGACCGCGGCCGTTGGTCATGCCACGGCCGTCGGTCATACCTTCTCCATTGGTCAGGCCCTCACCGTTGGTGAGGCCCCGACCGTTGGTGAGGGGGCCTTGGGACGTGAGACCGCGACCGTTGATGTCGTTGGTACCGCCAGTTGGGGGGGGGAGGGGTCCGCGGTTCTTCCAGCCGTCAGGCGGGCCGCCGCCTCCGGCGGCCATGCCCATGGCTAGGAGACCTCGGATGGTGGGTCGGGGGCGGTCGGGGTCACGGTCGCGTGGTCTCACGTCCTGGCTCACCTCGTCATCGTCATCTGTACATAATCTCCTGGTCCGGCACCGCCTCGAAGGAGCCCGTCTCGTCGGAGGGCACCTCCGCGAAGTCCTCGAACTGGGCCTGGGCGGACCAGTCCTGTCCCTCCTCCGCCACGGTGGTGCCCGGGGCGGCGGGTTCCTCGGCGAAGGACCGCTGGATCTCCTCCAGCTTCTTGATGGATGCGTTCCTGTTCTTGATCGCCTTCTTGTAGCCGGGCTCCAGCTCCAGCACCTGGTCGAAGCAGGCCAACGCCTCCTGGTACCGTCCCAGCACGTAGAGGGCGGAGCCCTTGTTGAACCAGGCCTTGGCGTAGGAGGGGTCCTGGGATATGGCCTGGTCGAACACGGGGACGGCCTCGGCCATGCGTCCTAGGGACATCAGCACCGAGGCCTTGTTGTAGATGGCCTTGGTGAAGGAGGTGTCCAGGGCTATGGCCTGCTCGAAGGCCACCAGGGCGCCCTCGGCGTTGCCCTTTCCGAACTGGACGGTGCCCAGGCGGTACCAGGCCTCCACGTTCCTGGTGTCCAGGGAGGTGGCCTGGGTGAAGGCGCGGAGCGCCTCGTCCCGATCGTCCCGGAGGAACATCAGCTGGCCGTACTCGAACCAGGCCTCGGCGGAGGAGGATTCCACACGGACGGCGGTACCGTAGGCCTCTGCGGCCTCGTTGAAGTCGCCCAGGCGCAGGTGCAGGGCCCCTATGTTTATCCAAGCGGGGCCCAGCTCCCGGTCCAGCTCCACCGCCTGCTGGTAGCTCTCCATCGCCTCCTCCAGGCGCTCCAGCTCCAGGAGGGCATCGCCCTTGGTGAGCCAGCCCTGGGGGTACTCGAACTTCTGCTCCAGGGCCTCGTCCAGGTCCCGGACGGCGGCCTCGTAGTTGCCCTTGTTGAACTGCCACATGCCCCGGCGGAAGAAGTACTCGTGCTGCTTGCCCTCCTTGAGGAGGATCTTCAGGCAGGCCTCGCGGACATTGTCCGCCTCCGGGTAGTCCTCCTTGATCTCCAGGGCGCGGTCGAAGAAGATGATGGCGTCCATCGTCTCGCCGATGGAGAAAAGGGCGTTGCCCTTCTGGTAGTAGGCCTCGCTGTACTCGGGGCTGAGGCGGATGGCGTTGTCGAAGGAAAGGATGGAGTCCCTGTACTGGCCGGCCCGGAGCAGGATTGAGCCCTTGTTGTAGTACGCCTCCGGGCTGTCGGGGGCCAGGTAGATGACGTAGTCGAAGCACTTGATGGCGTCCTCCCCGTAGCCCATGGCATATAGGGCGTGGCCCTTGTTGAACCAGGCCTTCACGTAGTCGGGCTTGATCTCTATCGCCTTGTCGAATGCCTCGATGGCCTCGTCGAGCCTCTCCTGGTGCACCAGGGCCGAGCCCTTGTTGTTCCAGGCCTTGTAGTAGCCCTCGTCCAGCTGGATGGCGTTGTCGAAGCTCTTGACCGCCTCGCCCGGCCGGCGTAGCGTCATCAGCAGGTTGCCGTGGTTGTTCCACCCCTTGGCGTAGGTGGGGTCCAGGTTGAGGGCGCGGGTGAAGGCGGCCAGTGCCTCCTCGTGTCGGCCCAGCTTGAACAGGATGTTGCCCTTGTTGTTCCAGGCGGACTGGTAGTCCGGACGTACCGATATGGCCTTGTCGTAGGCGAGGAGGGACTCGTCCAGCATGCCCCTGGTGACCAGGGCTCCCGCCTTGTTGTACCAGGCGGTGGCGTAGTCCGGGGCCTCGGCCAGGGACTTGTCCAGGGCGTCGATGGCCTCGTCGACGCGGCCCAGGGTGAACAGGGCGGAGGCCTTGTTGTTCCAGGCCTCCACGTTGCCCGGGTTGATGTTGGTGACCCGGTCGTAGGAGTCCAAGGCCTCGTCGATGTGCTCCATCTCGTAAAGCACGGAGCCCTTGAGGAGCCAAGCCTCCTCGAACTTGGGTTCGAGGTACGTGGCCTCGTCCAACGAGGTGAGGGCGTCGTCGGACCTCTCCAGGCTGACCTGGGCACGACCCTTCTTGAACCAAGCGGGGGCGTACTCGGGGACCAGGTGGTTGACCTGGTTGAATGCGGCCTCTGCCTCCTCGTGGGAGCCCACGGAGTCCAGCACGTCGCCCCGCAGGTCCCACGCCTGGTGGAAGTCGCCGCGAAGCTTGAGGGCCTCGTCCAGTGCGTCCAGCGAGGCGGTCACCTCGTTGCCGGCGTAGTGGGCCCGCCCCTTTTGGAAGTACGCCTCGACGAATGTGGGGTTGATCCTGATGGCCCCGTCGAGGGCGCGGACGGCCTCGCTGTGCTGACCCAGGTGGACCTGTGCCACGCCCATGTTGTAGTAGGCCAGGTCGTAGTCGCCGGTTATGCGCAGGGCGTTCCTGTATGCGGCGAGGGCCTGCTGGTAGTTGCCCAGCCTCGCCAGGGCGTTGCCCTGGTTGTTCCACGTGACCGAGCGCTGGGGGTTGAGCTGGAGCGCCTTCTGGAAGCACTCCACCGCGCCCCGGGTGTCGCCCCGCTTCTCGAGGATCTCGCCCTTGGCGTCCCAGGCGTCGGCCAGGTTCGGGTTGACCTCCAGCACCTTCTCGATGAACTCGAAGGCCTCGTCGTCGCGACCCATCCGCCGGAGGACGACGGCCTTGTTCAGCCACGCCAGGTAGTAGTTGGGGTCCAGGTCCAGGGCCTTGTCGAAGCAGATGAGGGCCTCCCGGTCCTTGCCCAGGGTGGAGTACACGTTGCCCCGGTTGTTCCAGGCGTACTCCATCTTCGGGTTGAGGGCCAGCGCCTTGGCGTAGCACTTGAGGGCCTCCTCCAGGTCCTTCTGGGCGACCAGCACGTTGCCCTTTATGTTCCAGACCTCGGCGTTGTTGGGGTCTATCTTGATGGCCTCGTCGAAGGCCTCCAGCGCCTCCTCCATCTTGTCCAGGGAGTAGAGGGCCGTCCCCTTGGCGATGTAGGCCTTCACGTACTCGGGGCGGCGCTTGAAGTCCTTGTTCTCCGTGTCGATGACGTTCTCGAAGCAGTCTATGGCGTCCTCGAAGCGGTTGGCCCGGCCCAGGGCCATGCCCTTGTTGTAGCGGGCCTCGTCGTAGTCCTTCTTGATGTCCAGCGCCTTGTCGTACGAGCGGATCGCCTCGCTGAGCTGGCCCGCGTTGTAGAAGGCGTTCCCCCGGCTGTTCCACGCAACCTCGTAGTCGGGATTTATCTTCACCGACTGGTCGAAGCACACGGCGGCCGCCTTGAACTGGCCCATGTTGACCAGGGCGTTGCCCTTGTTCAGCCATGCGGCGTCGTTGGTGCCGTTGATGGATATGGCCATCTCGAAGTTGGTCAGCGCCTCCTGCATCTTGCCCATCTTGGCGTATGCTATGCCCTTGTTCAGCCAGGGCGTCTCCACCTCCGCCATCAGCTCGCCGTCGTCCTGGGCGAGGATGATGGGGGCGATCTGGTGGGCGGACCTGATGGCGGCGTCGTAGGCGCGGAGGGCCTCGGAGGGCCGGTTCCGTTCCATCAGGTCGTCGCCGTGCTGGAGGGCGACCTCCATGTTCCTGTAGTGCTTGCGGTTGGTGGCCGCCATCATCAGGGCGCCCAGCACGAAGGTCATGCCCGATGCGACCAGGGCCTTGTGAAGGCCACCGTAGCCCGACCCGGAGGACATGGTGAAGAACTCGTAGACGGGGGCTATGGTGACTATGCCGATGCCGAACCACCAGACGATGAAGTAGGCCATCCGCTCCTTGACGAAGTGGTTGAAGGTGGCGCCCACCACCGCCACGGCGAGCATCATGTTTATGAATATCAAGGGGGCGTTGCCGAAGTTGATGAAGGAAACGAACCTGGAGATGGCGGGGATGGCCACGATGATGACCGCGATGAAGAAGACCAGCTGCAGCTTCTTCATGATGTAGGACGGGACCTCATTGAGGGAGGTTACGATCAAGAACAGTCCGCCCAGGATGTACCCGATGCCGAGGGCGGCGGAGATGCCGTTGGTCCACCCGAAGTGACCTGTCCATATCTGGGGTACCAGGCCGTAGGCGATGATGAGGGCGAGGAAGATCGCGGCGCTGGAGATGACCATGGCGTCCCTTACGGCGGCCTTTCCCGTCACGTCGCCCACGGACCGGGTCCGCTTGGCGCCCCTGGCAGCCTCTATGGCGGAGGTGCGCTCCAGGTCCTGGAGGTACTCCTCCTTGGCCATCTCGCTGATGTTGATGCGCCTGCGGCCGGCAGCAGGGCTGCTGGAACCATTGGCGGCACCATCACCAGCCTGCCCTGCCATTCGCCTCCCGCCTTGTTGAATGACTCCCCATCACTCGGTGTTCGCTATGTCGCTGAGCATTATCATCCTGCGCTTGAGGAGGTCCACCTCCTCGTCCATCGACCGCCGCAGGGCGGCCTTGCGTTCGTCGGACCAGTCATCGGGGATGCCGTCCATGATGTCCTCGATCAGCAGCTCGATGAGGAGCTCCCGCTTCCTCTTCGCGCTCTTGATGAGGGACATGATGTCCCCGATGGCATCGAAGTGCTCCCTCTGGATAAGGTCACGGCCCGAGTCCGTCAGCTTGTAAGTGACGTTGCGCCGAGAGCGCACCACCTTCTCCACGAAACCCCGCTCCGCCAGGTCCTGGAGCACCCCGTACACCGTGGGCTCTGAGACCTCCAGGTTCTCTTGCACCATCTCCACCAGCTTGGAGGCCCTCTGGGGGCCGTAGTACAGGCTGGTCACGATCTCGATGGTCACCTCTGGGTTCTTGGATAAAACCATGGTATCACCAGCTGGGCACATTTTTAGCCAATTTGAGCCAAAAACTCATTTTGAGGATATGTGACCGTACTATATAAACATGTTGACTTTGGTCTCGCCCGATGCCAATTATCCTGCATCCCACCGCTGGCGGGTATGGAGGACCTGGATGTAAACGTTGCGGTGGATTCGGATGGCCAATCTATAAAAGGCGCCACACAGTTTGTCCGGGGGAGCGAGGCGTGGTCCATGCTGGCGAAGGGTACACCCTGGCCCATCTACCTGCTCCCGATATTCATCGTGGGGTTCTCAGTACCATGGTACCGGGCAGGCTTCCCCTACACGCTGCTGTACCTGGCCATCCTGGCCCCCCTGCTGGTGTTCACCTTCCTGGTCTTCTACTTCTTCAGGGACCCGGAGAGGCCGACGGCTGAGGGGCTGGTGGCCCCCGCCCACGGTCGCGTGCTGGGAGTGTTCGACGAGGACGGACGGACCCGTGTGAGCACCTTCATGAGCCCCCTGAACGTTCACGTCATCAGGGCCCCCCTGGATGGTAGGGTAAAGTCCATGGAATGGTCGGGCTCCGGCTTCTACAGGGCCTTCAAGCCGGAAGCGGACCACAACGTCCAGGTAAGGATCGAGTTCGAGGGGGGTGAGGTCCCCTTCACCGTGGTGATGATCTCGGGTTGGATTGCCCGTCGCATCGTCCCCTACTTGACCGAGGGCGACACCGTAACCCGTGGTTCCCGGATGGGGCTCATCCGGTTCGGGTCGAGGGTCGACGTCATCGTGCCCCAGGAAACCTTCAGGATCGACGTGAAGGAGGGCGACATCGTGAGGGCTGGCTCCTCCTCGCTGGGGGTGAGGGCGGGATGAGGGTGGCCGAGATGGTGTCCATCGCCGACGCCTTCACCGTCCTGAACGCCCTCCTGGGGTTCTCCGCCATCCTGGCAGCCTTCGAGGGGGAGCTGGAGCTGGCCTACGTGCTGGTGGTCCTCGGGGTGCTGGCCGACGGACTGGATGGAATCGTGGCCCGCAGGTTCGGCAGCAAGTGGCTGATAGGGGACTTCCTGGACATCATGGCGGACACCGTGACCTTCGGCGTGGCCCCGTCAGTGCTCATGTACATCACCTTCCGGGAGGGCCTGGGGGAGCCTGACCTGGGGCTCAGCGTTATGGCAGGCAGGGTGCTCATCTTCGCGGTGGGCGCGCTGGTCATCTCCCTTGGGGTGCTTCGGCTCGCCCGGTTCTGCTACGAGTCGGAGACCGACGAGAGCGGGATGTACTTCACGGGGCTGCCCATCCCCGCCACGGCCCTGCTCGTCGTGACCATGCTGCTCATGGGATGGCCCGGGCTCGTGGTGGCCGTCTTCACCGTCATCTCGACGATCCTCATGGTCTCCGACCTCAAGTACCCCAAGGCCCGCGGATGGCCCCGGAACGTGACGGGGGTCTTGGGCCTCCTGCTCGTGGTGACGGTGCTCATGGGCGAGGACTGGGAGTGGCTGGCGGAGTTCATGATGTACCTCACCTTCTCGGCATCGATACTCTACCAGTACCTGGGACCTTTCGTGAAGGGGAGCCCCGTCGAGGAGCTGGTGGAGGAGGCCATCGAGGAGTGATGCCGGGGACCTCATGGTCCTGTCCATCCACAATTGTAAATAGACCGAACAACGTTACCGGTCATTCGTACCGGGAGGGCCCAAACCGACCACCGAGCCGGGTCGCCGTCCCCGTCAAGGTGTCACCATGGCCAAGTCCGTCAAGATAGGCATCACCGGCCTGCCAGGGGCCGGAAAGACCGAAGCGCTCCTAAAGGTCATCGAGATGCTCGAGGTGGACGGCCACACCGTGGGCGGGATGATCACCACCCCCATCTACGAGCGGGGCAAGAAGATAGGTTTCGAGGTCATGGACTGGCACTCCAAGCGGCTCGGCATCTTCGCCCACAGGGACTACGAGACCCCGATAAAGATCGGCAACATGTTCGTGGCCATCGACGTGCTCAACGAGATCGGCGTGCCCTCCATCGAATGGGCCACCGAGGAGGCGGACATCATCGTCATCGACGAGGTGGGAAAGATGGAGGTGGAGTCGGAGACCTTCATCAAGGCGGTCAAGCAGGCGCTGGAGGCTGCAAAGCCCCTCATCCTCACCCTCCACAAGAAGTCCCGCAACCCGCTGCTCCAGGACATCCGGCGTAGGGACGACGTCCGGATCCTCGAGGTCACGCCCATCAACCGTAACCTCCTCCCTTACAAGATCATCTCCCTTCTAAAGAGCGAGCTGAAGGCACCCAAGTGAGCCCCGAGGACGTCCTCACTGGATTGGATCTCAGAACGGTGAGCGAGGGCGCCGTCTCCATCAGCGTGCCCGGGGCGGCGAGCACCTCGAGGAGGGGTCCCGCCAAGGCCGACGGTCCCGTTTTCTACAACCCGGCGATGGAACTGGCCAGGGACGTGTCCGTGCTGGTCCTCCGGGCCGCAGCAGGGACGGACTGGCGCGTCCTGGACGGGCTGGCGGGCACCGGTGTCAGGGGCGTCCGCTACGCCGTGGAGGGTCCGCCCCCCCGGGAGGTGGTGCTCAACGACGCGAACCCCGTGGCGGCGGCCCTGTGCGTCCGGAACGCGGAGGCGAACGGGGTCTCCGGGGTCGTCACCGTGACCCGGGAGCGACTGGAGTCGGTGCTCCACAGGGACCGCTTCGACATGGTGGACATAGACCCCTTCGGGTCCCCTGCGGCCTTCCTTCCAGGCGGCACCAGGGCGGTCCGAAGGAACGGGCTGCTGGCCATCACGGCCACGGACACGTCAGTACTCTGCGGCTCCAGGCCCAAGCCGTGCCTCCGGCGATACCACGCCCGCCCGTGGAGGGGGGACGCCATGCACGAGGTGGCCCTCCGCATCCTCGCGGGCTCCGCCGTCCGGGAGGCCGCGAGGACCGACAGGGCAGCGACGCCCGTCCTGTCCATGGCCGAGGACCACTACGTAAGGGTGTTCCTCCGCGTGACCGAGGGCGCACGCAGGGCGGACTCCGCCATGGCGTCGATGGGCTACGCCTGGCCAACCCCGGAGGGGGGCGTGGCCACGGGGCCCGTACCGCCCGGACAGAAGGGACCATGGGCGGGACCCCTGTGGCTCGGGCCCCTCCATGACAGGGAGGTGTTGGGGGCGATGGTCGAGGACGAGGACGGACCAGCTGGTGGGCGGCTCTCCAAGCTGCTGGAGGTCTGGCACGAGGAGGCGGAGCTTCCGCCCCTCCTCGTGGACGTCAACCGGGTGGCGGGCAGGATGAAGCTGCCCACCCCCAGGATGGAGAGGGTGATCTCCGGGTTGCGGTCGATGGGATACTCGGGAGGCCGGGCCCACACCAACCCCGTCGGGGTGAAGACGGACGCACCGATGGAGGTGCTCGAGGATATCTTCAGGGAGCTGGCATCCGGGGACTAGTCGGTATCCTCCGACCCTTCCTGTCCCTCCTTCTCGTCACTCGGCTTCCCATCCAGCGGGATGACCGTACCCTCCTTATCCTGGATGTACTCGTGGATGGCGGTGAGCATGCGCTTGGACTCGTCCACCTCGAGGCGCATCTCCATCATGTCCCTCTCGAAGGGGGTGAACTCGCGGTAGGTTATCAAACGGTGGGAGATGGCCATGCCGATGAGCATGGCCCCGACCAGGGCCACCAGGAGGATGATGGACCAGGACCAGATGGCCGAGTAGTATATGAACAGGTTCCGTCCGTAGAACAGGATGGCCACGTTGAGGGCCGAGAAAAGTGCCACCATTATTATGATGAATACGTAAAGGCGCGGAAGTCGGGACTCGAATATCGGTTTCACTTGATCTCCCTCCACTCGGCCAGCGTTTTGAACGGGGACCTGTGCCGGCTGTGCTCCAGCTCTCCCTCCTCCATCACCCACATGTAGACGGGTTCCTCGGGCAGGACCTCCACCTGGACTGAGCAATTGAAGAAGTAGTGGTCGTTACCCCGGAGCACGGTTATGTTGAGGATGAACTCCGTGTGGTTTATGGCCGTGTCCAGCACGTAACGGTTGAAGGCGGACAGGTTCTGGGAGGCGGCCTCGGCGGTGTAGTTGATGTGGATGGCATCGTAGCGCCTCTCCCCAACGGCCTTGACGGTGATTATCGTCTCGTTGCCGTGATGGTCCATGATGACCTTCGGTATGGAGCCCACGGGGTTCACCGGGTCCTCCTCCAGATAGTCGAGGAGGGCCATCGCCAGCACCAGAAGGACTATGATGGCGACAGGGATGAATATCAGCATGCCAAGGGCCCTGTCCTGCATCGGCGATGGATTGTCCCATGGGTATTAAATGCCTTCGGGGTCCAGCTGGTCCGCCCCCAGGGAGGTCAACCTGTCGGATATCCTCCCCAGGACGCGAACTAGCATGGCGGGGTTGTCCCAGCCGGTGACCATGGAGGCCAGCGTCCGTTGGGAGCGGTGCTCCAGCTCGTTCGCCTCCTCGACGATGACCGGGAGGGCACGGGTCAGCTCGTCCACCAATGTCACGTGGGCCGCCCTGGATGTCCTCGCCAGCGGGTTGAGGTCTATGGCTATGACGTGCTTGTCCCAGGCCCGCAGGGCCTCGGCCCTGTCCCCGTCCTCCAGGGGGATCAGCACCACGTCGGCCGATGCCACCCCCGATTTCGAGCAAAGGGCCCTGGCGTGGTCGAGCCCCGGGACCCGGGCGTTGGGCTGCTCGCCCAGCACCCCCACCACCCCCTGGTCCCTGAGGACCTTGGTGATGGCCTTCACCCTATCCTCGGTCCTGTGGAACAGGTTCACCTCGACCACGAAGGCAGGCTCCTTCATGCCCCGGGACACCCGGAGCTCGTGGATGCGCTCCTGCAGCTCCTTGACCTGCTTCGCCGCCAGCGCCGCCACGTTGCCGTTCACCGACATGACTGGTCGGTCGGCCAGGAGCAGCATGGCGGCGGCCACCCGGGCCGCCTCCCTGGCCTCCTCCAACGTCCGCTCGCCCAGCAGGTAGTCGTAGGCCTCGCCCCGGCCGTGGGCGATCAGGCCAGCTTGGGAGGTGATGCCTGCCCGGACCCCTTCGACCAAGCGCTCCCTGGCCTTCAGTGAGGCGTACCTGGGATGGGAGGATGGTATGTCCGTCATGGATACCCGAAGGGAAGGAGTGACATAAAATCCCTTTCCATCGGCCAGAATCCTAACTGAAAACTGGGCAGTAACGTATATTAACGGGGGGGCCAATTCCCGACCTGGCGGGGTAGGAAAGCAGGGAGCAGGGTTGAAAAAAACATGACCTACAAGTCCATCGAGAAGGGCATGCGCGACCTTCGTGAGGGCAACCCAGCAGTCCACTGGGCCCTGATCGCCAGGGACGGCGTGAGCCTCTCGGCCGACCTGCCCGACGGGGTCCACAGCGAGACCTACGGCATCATGTGCGCGACCCTCCTGGGTGCGGCCCACACCCTTAACTCGGAGTTCCCCGAGGGGGAGGTTGAGCGCATCATCGTCGAGGCGGGCCGCTACCGGGTAATGGTAATGGGCCTGGACGGTGACACCCTCCTTAGCCTCATCGTCCCCCGGAACATGGACCTCAGCTCACTCCTGGTCTACATCCAGAAGATCCGGAAGCAGGGCTGATCCCGACGCCCCGAGGTGGGCCGGCACCGCAACCTTCATTATCGCCACAGCGCATCGACCCAGCCATAGGTGGTCAGGTGCCGGAGGATGAGATCCCGGAAGAGGCGGAGACCGACGAGGTCGAGGACTCGGACGATGACAGCGGAAAGGACCTGGACAACAGGCTGGTGGTGGAGGGCGTGCTATTCTCCGCCGAGAGGCCCCTCAGGGTGGTCGACATCGAGAACGCCACCGGTTACGACCGCAGGCTGGTGACCAAGGCCCTGAGGAGGCTCGCTTCGGACTATCGCCGTCGCAACACCTCCATCGAGGTCGTGAAGGTCGGGTCCCGATGGACGATGCAGGTGAGGGGGGAGTACACCCCCTCGGTCCGCAGCGTGGCCACCCCGGAGGTGGACCCCAAGTACCTCCGGACCCTGGCCCTCATCGCCTACCACCAGCCCGTGCTCCAGTCGGACCTGCAGCAGATGCTGGGACCGAAGGTGTACGACCACGTGCGCGAGCTGAAGGCCCTGGGCCTGGTGAACGCCAGGAGGAAGGGTGCGACCCTGGAACTTACCACCACCCAGAAGTTCCCCGAGTACTTCGGCATCGAGTCGGCGAAGCGGGAGGACATCAAGAGGTTCATGGCCCAGAGGGTGGGCATCGAGCTGGAGCCCATCGTCCCCGAGGAGCCGGTGACGCCGGAGGATCCCGAGGCCACCGAGGCCGCCGAGGCCACCGAGGCCGCCGAGGTCCCCGGGGAGGACGAGGGCTCTCCCCAGCCTGAGTCGGACGCCCCTGCGCCGGACCCCGGCGAGGACCAGGTGTGAGGGCACCGTGGTACTGGACGTGGAGTCCCGGGACATCCTAGCCCGGACGGCCACCTGGAAGGGCACAAGGGGCCCTTCCGTCGACACGCCGCTTCTGCTTGAGACCGGGGTCCCCAAGCAGGGCTCCACCAAGGCGGTCCTGACGGGGTCGGACCCCGGCACTGGAGACGAG
>JABAHP010000973.1_pt1 | contig 20831 bp, 23 predicted proteins | sample 7062081 | NCBI WGS metagenome assembly JABAHP01 (sample SAMN14534357, study PRJNA622989) | marine sediment metagenome | biome: marine biome [ENVO:00000428]; feature: marine pelagic biome [ENVO:01000023]; material: deep marine sediment [ENVO:00002113] | place: India: Gulf of Kutch | collected...
TTCAACCCGTCCCGAGGTATAAGTAAGCTGGGCATTAATTGGCTGAACGATGTTATTAACTATCGGAGTCCCGGCGTCATTATCACCCGCAATGCGGCTGGGTGTGTCATTGCCGTTTAGATAAAGTAGACTAAAATAAACAATCAAAATAAGTGAGGCAACCGCAAAGGCAAAACCAGTCGCGTATTTAAATGTGAGATTGGTTTTTGGTTTGGCAGTATTTCGTTTTTCGCGCGCCCAGTCATAGTAAAGCTTTTCTTTTAGTGTCTGAGAAAAAAACGCATCAACCTGAATATCATCAGATTTTACCAACCGGGTATGGGATAGCTTTTTACCGATATCATAAAGATCCTGCTCCTCAGGGTTTATACGGGGAGGTTTTTCACTGCGTAAGGCTTTATCAAGTTTTTTTGCTTTAGAAATTAACATAGAGTTCATCTTGTTGATTTTTCATAACTTCAAATTCTTTTTTTAGTGCTTTTAAGGCGCGATGGACCTTTACGGCAACAGCGCTCGGTCGGCAGTCCAGGATTTTGGCAATTTCGCGGTTATCAAGCTCTTCAAAGAATTTTAAGGTTAGTACATTTTGATAATCTTCTTTAAGCTGATCAAGGCAATAACGCATTTCCTCGCCGGTTTCGAGTAAACACACCTGTTCTTCGGGTGAGGCGGTGCGGGTACCGGCGACCCGTTCTTTAATAATTTCCGGATCCATTGAATATTCTTTTTTCTTCCGCGCGTTATCAATAATCACGTTCGTGGCAATCCGGTAGACCCAGGCACTAAAGCTTACCCCGCGCTCTTCATACCGGCTGAGGTTTGCCAAAACCTTGGCAAAGGTCTGAGAAGTCAAATCCTCGGCTTCCTGGCGGTGGCCGACCCGGTTTAAAATATAACCAAATATCTTTGGCAAATAATAATCATAGAGCTCGTCAAAAGCCTCAATATTCTTCTGTGCTTTGGCAACTAATATTTTTTCACGTTCTCTATCCATGGATTTTCAGGCCTGTTACTAAATAAAACGCTAAAATTAGGTAATTATTTCACATTTCACCGTAATATTATTTTCCATTTTTGTCAAGTCAAAAAACCCCGCTTACGCGGGGGTAGGGTTTATTTCTGGTGTTTTCTTATCAGGGCTTCAACTGCCTGCCAGTTGCCAAGGTTTTCTTCGGCCTGGCGTATTGCCTCAGGCGGCCGAAACATTTTTTTTAGTTCAACCTCCTGCGCAGCATTGGCCAAAAGGTATTTAATTGAAAATTCGTCTTTACCTTCTGTGTCAATTTCATTCCATTTTTCTTGAAATATTTTGTTCTGGAGATCCAAAAGTGCGGCCTGCTCCTTTCGGTGATGTTCCGCTAAATCAGGATCACCGCCCGGCATATCTGCCCAGTGTGCTTCGTTTCCTTTTTGTTCGGCCATTTTTTGCAAAAATGTGGTTGCCTCTTTTATGGTGCCGAGTTTTGCTTCCGGCTTCTTTTCCGGCCGAGCCAACTCCTCATCTTCGGACGATTTTTCAAAGTCGCTGTAATAAGGATCAGTAATTGTGTGTTCGTATTCTGCCATATTTTAAAATGTTTCCGGCCAGTGCTCCTGTACCTCAACCGAAAGGTCAAGGTAGATTTTTTTATTTGTCACGGCTTCGAGCTCGCGACGCGCACTTTGGCCGATTGATTTAATCATCTGGCCACCTTTGCCCACAATCATGCCTTTATGACGGGTCCGGTCAGTTAATATTCTTGCTTTTATATACAATATATCATTTTCTTTTTCTTCAAGCTCGTCAACTACCACGTGAATTGAGTAGGGGAGTTCCTGCTGAAGTTGGGTAAAAAGTTTTTCCCGGATAAGCTCGGCAAACCAAAATTTATTTTCCACATTAGTGAGCTGATGTTCTGGGTAGTATGCCTCACCTTCGGGAAGATACTCAAAAATAATATTAATAAGTTGCTTGATATTCTTGCTTTCTTTTGCAGAAATTTCAACGGAGTCATTAAAATTTTTTGTCAGCACGCGGTATTCTTCAATGTAAGGCGCGTCCTTAATATCCGTTTTATTTATTGCCAGCACCTTTGGTTTTTTAACAAGGTCAATCATACCCAAGAGCTCGCGTTCTTCCGGGCCGATCGGTCGAGTGGGGTCAACCACGTAAATAAGGGCGTCAATTTCCTTCATTGCTTCCTTTACTCTTTGATTAAGTTTTTTTGTCAGGATATCCTTTGCTTTATGAAAAATTCCCGGGGTATCAACAAAAATTGCTTGTCCGCGTTCGTCATGGACAATGCCTTGGATTGTTTGGCGGGTGGTTTGGGGCTTGGCTGTGGTAATTGCCACCTTGGTGCCAACAAGTGCATTGAGTAGAGTGGATTTTCCCACATTTGAGCGGCCAACCATAACCACAAAGCCTGATTTTTTGCCATTTTCAGTCATATCTTGACAAATTCACTAATTTATAATAAGTTTATGTGTTAAGTTCTTAAAAGAGAAAGGAGGGAAACAATGAACGAGAATAAAGCTGAACCTCGTTTCGATACCCATACATGTCCCCACTGTATAAATCAGTATCGCTATCCCGAGGAGGTCACGGCGTGTCAGTGCGATGAACCACATATGATTGCCCAGAAGGGAAGTCAGGTTCGGCTTTCATTGCCCGATATTGTGGGGCTTCATAACCGAATCGGAACTATTACCCGGGCCGAAGGTCCGGTAGAAGATAAGCGGTACGATGGGTATGGAGTAATGACCTTCCGATTCACAGTAGAGTTGGAGGGCGATGAAGTGAATTTATACAGCGACCAGTTCGTTCCGGCTGACCAACCGGCAACTGAGGCAAGCGTCGTGAAAAAGCTGGGGCCGGGAAGGATGATCGGTCAGTCTTCACCAGAGCCGGGCTCTTTTAATGAGCCAAGCAACGAGAGCGCGGCCAATCCTGGACCTGAGGAGGTTGACGAGGACGAGGAATTCGCTGTTATCGTCATTGACGACGACTAGCTCTTACTGCTCACCCCGCAATGCGGGGTTTTTTTAAATTTACGATATTTTTAGCAAAAAGTCAATTTAATTAAGTTGAAAAATTTGCCCATTTTTGCTACAATGCAGGTATAATATGCTGAGTATTATTATTCCAACCTATAATGAGGAGAAAACTCTTCCCGCGCTTTTGAGGTCAATCAAAGAGCAGGATTTTGATGATTATGAAATTATTGTGGCTGATAACCAATCAACCGACTCCACTCGTAAGATAGCTGAGCGATCCGGCGCCCGGGTAGTGGAAGGCGGTTTACCTGGAGCCGGACGCAATTTGGGAGCAAAAGCTGCAAAAGGGGAAAAGCTTTTATTTTTAGACGCTGACGTGGTTTTGCCGCATCCGCGCTTTTTTTCAAATACAATGCGCGAGTTTGACCGCCGGGCATATGACATTGCCACTTGTAAGATTATTCCGCTTTCTGAAAAACGGGCCGATCGGCTGTTTCACTGGGTTTATAATCATTATTCCACCAAGATGAAGCGTGTTTTTCCGCATGCCCCGGGTTTTTGCATTTTTGCGCGGCGCCATATTCATGAAAAAATTAAAGGATTTGATGAAGATATCAAGCTTGCCGAAGACCATGACTATACACAGCGCGCCGTTCAGCATGGCAATTTTGGTTTTTTGTCAGAGCACATCCCGGTCTCAGTTCGCCGTTTTGATAAAGAAGGCCGTGTTAAGATAGCGATAAAATACATTTTTTGCGATATTTATATGTTCTTTTTTGGTAGTGTAAAAAACGATATTTTTAAATATCGTTTTGGCTACCATGAGGACGAAGAATAAATTCTATGGCAGACAATAAAATATTTAGTGTTGAGCCAACCGAACGTCGCCAAGTGGTTGAAAAACTTATTGTGGAAAGTTCGCCTCTCAGATCTTTCTTCATGATGGTAATTCTTTCAACTGCCCTGGCCACGCTCGGTCTTTTGATTGACAACATTCCGGTAGTGATCGGCGCCATGCTCGTGGCACCGCTCCTCTCGCCGGTGCTTTGTACCGGCATGGGAATTGTGATTTTTGACGTCAAACTTATCCGGCGTTCAATAATTTCAATCATTAAGGCAGTTTTTATTGCCGTGGTTACGGCCGCGGTAATTGGCTTTTTAACGCAATCAAACCACAATGGTTTGGGGCTGGTGATGCAGTTGAAACCAACCATTATTTTTGTTTACATTGCTTTTGTATCCGGCCTGGCCGCGGCCTATGCCTGGGGCAATCCGAGAATGACCGAGGCTTTGCCCGGCGTGGCCATTTCAGTTACCTTGATCCCGCCTTTGGCCGGCATTGGCATCGGCTTGGCACTGTTTAACTGGCAGATAATTGCCGACACCCTGATGCTCCTTATCATCAATCTCGTTTGTATTATCTTAATGAGCATTCTTGTATTCCAGTTTATGGGTTTTTACAAGGAAAGGCGAAGTGCGGAGCGGGCAATTAAAAAAGAGGAAAAAATATTAAAACAAGAATAAATATGAGGAGGATACTTTTAACCTTAGGCTTGTGTTTTATATTGACTTTAAGTACGGGAATGCCGGTGTCAGCTGCCTATACCTATGACTTGGGAATAGAGCAGTCTGGCATCTTTTTTTCTAAAAGCCGCTTAATTGCCGGTGAAGACATCCGTATCTACGCCCGAATCAGGAATCATGGCGCCGAAGACACGGCCGCTTTTGTGACATTCTACAAAAGCAACGAACTGATTGGCGACTCACAAGTGGTAACAGTGCGCTCAGGCGGACTGGATGATGAGGTTTATGTTGATTTCGTTGTTCCGCAAGGCAGTTTTAATATTCGCGCCGAAATCAGAGGCCAGGATCCGGGTGATGAAAACCCGGCTAATGATGTTGCCTTAACCACGCTTTTCTTTCCTGAACTGGATGATGATCGCGATGGGATACCCAATCAAGACGACAACTGTCCTGAAGTAAGCAACCCGAATCAGGAAGATTCAGATGGCGACGGTATTGGCAATGCTTGTGACAGTGATGACGACAATGACGGCTGGGATGACGCAAAAGAGCAGAACGAAGGCACCAGCCCAACCAATCCTGACACCGATGGCGACGGCTCAAAGGATTCGAGTGATGATTATCCATTAGACCCGACCCGGCAGGTAACGCCGCCGCCGGCTGAAGAAACCACGACTGAAGAAATTATTCCGCCAAGTGAACCCAAACCGACTGAGGAGCCAACAGAAGAAGCAGAAGAAATGATTGGTGAAGAAATTACTGAAGCCGGAGAAGAGATTGAGGAAGAAGAGGAAGCAACCGTTGAAGAAGTGTCCGGATTAGCTAACTTGCAAATTTCACCTCGCGCTTCATTCAGTTTTAAACGCATTACCTGGAATCAGTATGAATTTCAGGCATTGGGTGCGCTCCGGCGCAATAACCGTTATGAATGGGATTTTGGTGACGGTGAAACATCGAATCAGGAAAAGGTGGTGCACACATTCAAAAAAAGCGGCGAATATATCGTCACTCTCAAAGTAATTGACCTTACCGGCAATATTGATCAGGACGAAGTTGAAGTTTCAATCAGTTTTTTCAATTTTGAAAACTGGAAACTCAAAGCACTTTTAGGCGCCATATTGGCCGGAACCGTAATCGTTTTGATTTTCCTCGGCCGCATGAGTCAGAAAAAGCTTTTAGAAGAGCAAAAGAAATAACGAATAATTAAAAGTCCTTCCTTTTGGCAGGTCTTTCTTATTATAAATGACCACACTGCTGAAAAAATTATTAAGTGGTAAATCCACGACCATTATCTCGGCCGCGGTGATTGTGGCGGCCGCCTCTTTGGCAAGCCGGCTTTTGGGTGTTTTGCGGGACCGTATTCTGGCGGGTGAATTTGGCGCGGGCAGTGAACTGGATATTTATTATGCCGCGTTCCGTCTGCCCGATCTGGTTTATAGCCTGATTGTTGCGGGGGCGCTTTCCGCCGGCTTTATTCCCATTTTTGCCGAGCTCGTTAATGGCCACAAGCATCCCCGCAATGCCTGGCGTGTGGCCAATGGTGTTTTAAATATTTTGGTTGTTGGGCTAGCGATTCTATGCGCTTTACTCGCAATTTTTGCGCCATGGATTATTCCGGTTATTACGCCTGGCTTTGATAGTGAAAAACTTGAGCTTACTATTTTGTTGTCGCGTATCATGTTCCTTTCACCGTTCTTCTTAGGACTGAGCGCGGTTTTTGGCGGTATTTTGCAGACCTATAAAAGATTTATTCTTTATTCTTTTGCACCGATCTTCTATAACGTCGGCATCATTATCGGTGCATTATTTTTTGTTGATATATGGGGCTTAAAAGGCCTGGCAATTGGTGTGGTAATAGGAGCATTTTTACATATGGCGGTTCAGATCCCTGGCGCTTACATTTTGGGATGGCGCTATCAAGCCACTATGCCGTGGCAGGACAAGAATATTATTAAAATCGGTAAGATGATGGTGCCGCGCGTCATGAGTTTAGCAGTAAATAACATCAACCTCATTATCATTACGGCGATAGCTTCCACCCTGGCCGCCGGCAGTATCGCGGTTTTTAATCTGGCAAATAATCTTCAATATTTTCCAATTGGCATCATTGGTTTCTCTTTTGCCATTGCCGCCTTTCCAACAATTTCTGAGTTTGCCGCTGAAAAGTCTTGGGTTAAATATAAAAAAGCGTTTTCCAACACCGTACGCGACATTTTATTTTTTATTATTCCGGCTTCAGTAATCTTTTTGCTATTACGCGCGCAGATTGTCCGCGTGGTTCTCGGTTACGGCCAGTTTACTTGGGAGGACACCATTCTCACGGCCGATGCTTTGGCATTTTTCGCCTTAAGTCTTTTTGCGCAAAGTATTTTGCCGCTTTTGGTGCGCATGTTCTTTGCCATCAAGGACACCACGATCCCATTTCTCTCTGCTTTTGTTTCTGTGCTCCTCAATGTCATCTTGTCGCTTTGGCTCATCAACTACTTTGGCGTGGTTGGTTTGGCTTTAGCATTTTCAATTTCAAGCATATTCAACGTGGTACTGCTTTGGATAATTTTGCGCGCCAAAGTCGGTTATCTGTATGAATATCCAATTATCCGTTCACTTTACAAAATTTCAGTTGCGGCCCTGGCCATGGGTTTGGTAATCCAGGTTTCAAAAATTGTGATTGAACCATTTTTAAACATGCAAAAATTTTGGGGTATTTTTACTCAGGGCGCTTTTGCCGCCATTCTTGGTCTACTTGTCTACGGTGCGATATGTCTGATTTTGCGCAGTCCGGAAATGCTCAATTTCAAAGCATCGGTGCAAAGACGATTGTTTAAAAAATATTATAAACCCAAAGAGGGGATTGATATCGCAGGAAAGGTGTAATATAAGCGCCCCGCAAACGGGGCACAATAAAAAAGATCTCGCATTGCGAGATCAAGATTGGCGACGGCAGATGACAGAGAGGTACTTCTGTCGTTTTTTTGATTCGATTATGAGACGGGCACTGTAGTTCTGACCATTTTCCGCCAACAGCTCGTTCAGATGTTTTTCAACCATCTCAACGATCCGGTATCTTGGTATGTGGCGGCTGGTGTAGCAGCCCCTGAGCCAGCGGTCTTCATCCGCGTTTAGTCGGCAAGCCAGCCGACGATGGCCTTGTTCAGACTTCTGAAGAAGCAGATGGGCCGCATCCCGGATTGAGTCATCAAGCTCAACCTTGCCGTTCATGTATTCTCTAGCAACCCGAAGCAGTACTCGTCGAGCCTGCTTGATATTATCCTTTTTGCTCATGATATCACCCCCAAATATTCGTAAGTTATATTAAAGGACGTTTTAGTTATTTAACCTAATCATATCGCCTTTGTCAAGCCATGGTCATGGCTTGATTTTTAGCTCAAATTGGGGTAGAATTAGAGAACTATGGAAAATATTCGTAATTTCTGCATTATCGCGCACATTGATCACGGCAAGAGCACTCTAGCTGACAGAATGCTGGAGCTTACTGGCACAGTTGATAAACGAAAAATGAAAGAACAGCTGCTCGACACTATGGAGCTTGAGCGCGAGCGCGGTATCACCATCAAACTTCAACCTGTTCGCATGGAATATGACGGCATGGTTTTTAATTTAATCGATACACCAGGTCATGTCGACTTTAATTATGAGGTTTCAAGATCACTCGCCGCGGTTGAGGGTGCGATTCTTTTGGTAGATGCCACCCAGGGTGTTCAGGCGCAGACTCTGGGTAACCTGCACATGGCCTTGGATCAAAATTTAACCATCATCCCGGTTTTAAACAAAATTGATCTGCCGAATGCCGAGGTTGACCGCCGCCGCGAAGAACTGGTCAAGCTTTTGGGCTGTGATCCGCAAGATGTTTTAGAAGTGTCAGCCAAAACCGGGGAGAACGTTGGTAAGGTTTTGAAAGCTGTTAGTGAAAAAGTCCCTGGACCAAAGAGCAGTGAGTCAGAATCTTTGCAAGCCTTAATTTTTGATTCTAATTATGATGATTACAAAGGCGTGGTTGCTTATGTGCGGGTGGTCTCAGGTGAGATTGAGCCGGGAAAAAAAATAAAACTGGTTGGTACCAGCAAAGTAAGTGAAGCGCTTGAAGTTGGGTATTTTTTTCCGGAAATGAAAAAAAGTAAAAAATTATCTAGCGGCGAGATTGGCTATGTGGTTACTGGATTTAAAACAATTCAAGATTGCCGCGTGGGTGACACAATTACTTTAGAAAAAGGTTCTGCCAAGGCACTGTCCGGCTACAAAGAGGTAAAACCAATGGTTTATGCCGGCGTATTTCCAAAAGATGGTGCTGATTATCCAAATCTGCGCGATGCCATGGAAAAATTGAAATTAAATGACGCATCCCTGACCTATGAACCAGAAAGATCGCAAGCACTGGGCTTTGGTTTTCGCTGCGGGCTTTTGGGGATGCTACATCTTGAGATTCTTCAGGAAAGACTGCATCGTGAATACGACCTTGATCTCGTAGTTACGGTTCCCTCGGTTGCCTATCATCTATATCTTTCAAATGGTGAAGAGATGACGATCAAATCAGCTCAAGAAATGCCTGACCCGTCGCAAATTGATCATATTGATGAGCCATGGGTTAAATTGGATATTATTACGCCAACTGATTATGTAGGCAACATCATGTCTTTGGTTAGTGACCGCCGTGGTGAATATAAAAACACAGAATATCTTGATAAAGAGCGCGCCATCTTGCATTATGATATGCCATTATCATCAGTAATTGTTGATTTTTACGATAAATTAAAAAGCGTAAGTTCTGGTTATGCCTCGCTCAACTATGAATTATCAGAATACCGTACTGCCAAGATTGTAAAGCTTGACATCTTGGTTGCCGAAGAGCCGGCCGAAGCTTTGGCAATGCTCTTGCCAGAAAGTGAAGCATATAAAGAGGGGAGACGAGTAGTCAAACTTTTAAAAGAAAGTCTGCCGCGCAAACAATTTGTGATAAAACTTCAGGCCGCAATTGGCGGCAAGATTATTGCGGCTGAAAGATTATCTGCATTTAGAAAAGATGTAACTGCCGGGCTATACGGCGGCGATGTCACCCGCAAACGCAAGCTTTTGGAAAAACAGAAAAAAGGCAAGAAGAAGATGTTGTCCAAAGGCAGCGTGGACATTCCGACAGAGACTTATTTGAAAGTTTTAAAAAGATAATTTATGATTAATATATGCCAAAACGAGTATTTATAATTCACGGCTGGGGAGGGCACCCTCAGGAAGGGTGGTTTCCGTGGTTGAAAAATAAATTAGAAAAGCAGGGGATTGAAGCGCATATTCCCAAAATGCCAAATTCTGAAACACCCAAAATTGATGAATGGGTACCATTTATCAAAGAACAGGTAGGCGTACCCGATGAAGACACATATTTTATCGGCCACAGTATGGGTGTTCAAACGTTTTTAAGATATATCGCAAGCATTGATACAAAAGTTGGCGGCGCGCTTGGCGTGGCCGGTTTTTTTACTTTGATCCCAAGTTCCCTCGATGAAGATGAGAAACAGATTGCCAAACCGTGGCTTGAAACCCCGATTGATACTGAAAAAGTCAAGAAAAATTCTACTGCTATAACCGCATTTTTCTCTGACGACGATCCGTTTGTTGGGCTTGAGAACGTCGATTTGTTTAAAGAGCAGCTTAATGCAAAGACGTTGACATTTGAAAGCAAGGGTCATTTTAGTGGAGAGCACGGTGTAACAGAATTTGAGCCAATCTACGACGAGTTTATGGCAATCATCAATAAATAATCCAAATCAAAAACTCCCACCGCAACGGCAGGAGTTTTTTTGTTTGGTTTATTCAACTGTGAGTTCGACTTGGTTTGAATACACGCCGCATGAACCGCCAAGGTATTCGCAGACTCTAAAGTAGTAAGTTCCTGGATCCATGTACTTCCATATGTCGGTGCGAGAATCCGGATCACCTTCATAATGATAGGTGTCGCCAGGATAAACAGGACTGCCGGTGGTGTTCTTTACAATCTTAAAGCCGCCGTCTGAAGTCATGTCAGTTAAAGTCCAAGAAAGGTTAATAGTGGTGCCGTCAACTGTACCATCCAAATCAATTGTGCCGCCTGAGCTGGTAACTCCCTCAACTGCAACCTCTACCTGGTTTGAATACACGCCGCATGAACCGCCTAAGTACTCACAAACACGGAAGTAATATGTGCCAGCCGAGAGGCCGCTCCATGAATATGAGCGAACTGTTGGGCTTGATTTATATACGTATGAGTCGCCAGGATAAACCGGACTGCCAGTAGTGTTCTTTACGATTTTAAATCCGTTAGTGGTGTCAATACCGGTTACGCTCCATGACAAATTAACTGTGTCGCCGCTGGTTGAAGCTGTAAGAGCGATTTCACCGTCACTAGTTGAGCCTCCTTCTACAGTAACCGCAACCTGGTTTGAATACACGCCGCATGAACCGCCCAAGTATTCACAAACGCGGAAATAATACGTGCCGTTTGCGAGACCAGTCCAGGTATCTTCACGTGCGTTGGGATCTGAAAGATAATGATATGCATCACCGGGATAGACCGGGTTGCCGGTAGTGTTCTTAACCACTTTAAAGCCTTTTGGCGAGGTCATGCCGGACATTGTCCAGTCGAGATCGACCGTACTGCCGTTGGCAGTTGCGCCAAGCGTAATCGTGCCGTCGCCGGCATACACCGGATCGGGTTCGTCAGAAAGGCCGAGATTTTTATTAATCGTGGTCGTGGCGGTATAAGAAGGTAGGGATTCTGAGTCAATCGGTTCACCCAAGGAGTAATTAGTAAAGAATGCATCCGGCACATCATCAATTCGTTTATTCCACTCAGTGCCAAAAAGATTTTTAGCAATGGTCTCGGTTGTTACATGGTGAAGTTTACCATAGTTACCAACCCAATATGTTTTTGGGTCAGTGGTAATTTTTACCAAACGGCTGTTTGGTTTGTAAATGACATTGCCGCCGATTAAAATGGCGCCGAGTTCGGAATCAGTAATCGTAATTACCGTGTTGAAATCATCAAACCAGGTAAAGTATGTTTTAGAATTTGGAAAAACATAACGTTTTCCATCAGCACCAAAGTAATAAACTGTGGTGAATGATTCGCCTTTGATAAGGGTACCGGATTGCAATGTCGTTGCTTCGGTTGCTGTCGGTACCGCGTAGGTAGCTACCAAGGCAAGTGCCAGTGCAATAAATAAAGCTTTTCGCATATTTTTAGATTATTAAATTAATAAATTAATTATACTATAAAATAAAACGTAATTCCACTTTGGATCATTGCATTTTTAGCAAAATTGTATATAATCATATTATCTAAACATATAAGAGAGGAGGGAGGAGAAATGCTCTTTGAAAAAGGTGACCCCTGTCCATATGAAGGATGTCGAGGCATTCTACTGATAGATAAAAGCTGCGGTAGGTCCATTGTGACGTGCAGCTGCCATCCGACCGTTCACTATGCCGTGATCAACCAGCCGCAGGCCGCGGCTTGGGAGCGGGGAGAGGCGGTTGAGATCGAGGAATTCCCCAGGGAAGATCCCAGGCGGGCGGATCGATGGATTCTTGACTGCTACTTCAGCCATCTACAGAAGGTGGGCTGATGAAAAAAGAAAAATCACCACTCGTTCTTCTTCGTGAGCGCGAGAATTATGTTCTTGCCCGCCTCGGCTATACGGTTGAGGAAATGGGGATTGATTCTTCGCTTCTGAAGACCCTTACCGATTTCCAATTCGAGGAGTTCATTCAAACCCTCGAAGATATTGAGGATGGCAAGCCCATCCGTTTCTTTAAGGTCTGGTAATTCTTCCTTCCGCATTTACGGAAGGATTTTTTTGATTTTTTAGCTGATTTATATTAAAATAATATTCATGAAACCAAGACATGTCCGTAAAATAAAAAAAGCAATTATTGCCCTATTTTTTATTTTTATTGCCCTTACCCTGGTTTTTTGGACCATGGCGCCTTTATTTTATTAAGCTATGGAAAAGCTATGGAAAATTGCCGATCCAATTGAGCCTGAACATCAGAAAAAGTTTGCCGAGCTTGATCCGGTTATTGTCCAGCTGTTGGCTAACCGCGGCCTCAAAACCCAGGAGGAAATTGATGAATTTTTAAATCCAGATTATTCACAGGATCTTCATGATCCTTTTTTATTTTCTCAAATGAACGCGGCAATTGACCGCATTTTTAAAGCGATTGATGGTAAAGAAAAAATTGTGGTTTATGGAGATTATGATGCCGACGGCGTGACCAGCAGTTCGATCATCTATTCTTTGATTCGTGAAATCGGCCAACAAATGGACTTTCCAAAAGATAAACTCGATTACTATATTCCGCACCGCGATCTAGAAGGTTATGGTCTCAATCAGGAGGCGGCCGAGGGGATTACCAAAGATGGTTGCGAGCTTTTAATTAGCACGGATTGCGGTATCAGTAACTTTAATGAAGTAGAATGGCTGCAAAAAAATGGCGTTGACGTAATAATTATTGACCATCACCAGATACCGGATAAACTGCCGCCCGCCATCATCATTCACACGTTTGCTCCGGGCGAGGTTTATCCATTTAAGCCGTTGGCTGCCGCGGGCGTGGCTTTTAAAACCGCTTGCGCCTTGATTGAAGCCAGCCAGGAAAAAGGACTAGATTTTCCAGAAGGATATGAAAAATGGTTTTTGGATCTCGTTGCCATTGCTACGGTAACTGATTTGGCTCCGCTTTTGGGAGAAAATCGTACTTTGGAAAAATACGGACTTATAGTATTGAATAAAACCCGGAGAATTGGTTTGAAAAAACTAATTGAAAAGACCGGGACACCGTTTGGCAAAATCAACAGCCGCACAGTGGGTTTTCAGATCGGGCCGCGCATTAATGCGGCCAGCCGAATTGATCATGCTAATCATGCATTCGCCCTGGTAAACACCGAAGATGTTGGTGAAGCTGAGCGATTGGCCGAGCAGTTAAATAGATTGAATATTGAACGCCAGGGAATTACTGAAAAAATTCATCAACAAGCCCTGGAGCAGATCGGCGAGGTAGGGGACAGGAAAATTCTTTTTGCCAAAGACGAATCATGGGCGCCCGGACTGGTCGGTTTGGTTGCCGGAAGAATTTGTGAGCAATATTATCGCCCCACCTTTATCATTGGTCATGAGGCTGGTAAATGGATTGCCTCCGGCCGGAGCATCCCTGAGTATGACATTGCCCAAGCTCTGCATCAGGCCGAAGAGCATTTTACCCGCTTTGGCGGACATAGCGGTGCCAGTGGATTTGATTTAAAATCTGAAAAAGATTATGACGCAGTTGTAAAAAAACTGACCAAGCATGCGGGAAAAGAGCTGGCTAAAGTAGAACTGGTGCCAAAAATCGATATTGAATTTGAACTCTCACTTGAAAAAGCCAGTTTTGAATTGGCGCGTAAAATTTTTGAATTTGCACCATTTGGTATGGCTAACCCACAGCCAATATTTGTTGCCAAAGATCTAACGGTTATAAGTTTTGAAGCCATGGGCGCTGACCTGAGCCATTTAAAAATAATGGCGAATGAAGCCAATGGTAAAGTTCATAAAATTATTGGTTTCAATATTTCTGAGCGCATCCAGGAATTAAAGATTGGCGCAAATATGGATTTGGTATATGAACTCGGCATTAATGAATGGAACGGGAATCAGGAGTTGCAATTCAAGATAATAGACTTTAAAATAAAGTAGTATGGCAAAGAAAGTACGAATTTACACTGATGGCGGCGCCCGAGGCAATCCTGGGCCGGCCGGAATCGGCGTGGTTATTCTTGCCCTTGATCAGGGTAAAGAAGGGGATACCTTAGCAACCATTTCAAAATATCTTGGCGAAACCACCAATAATCAGGCAGAATATCAAGCCGTAATCAGTGGTCTGACCGAGGCAGCAAAACTTAAAGCTCAAGAGGTTGAGATTGTCTCTGATTCCGAGCTTTTAGTAAAGCAATGCAATGGCGAGTATAAAGTTAAAGATCCGGATTTGGCAAAACTGTTTATGCAGGTTTGGAATCTGCAGCAAAATTTTAAAAAAGTAATTTTTAATCATACTTTGCGCTCGGGCAATAAAGAAGCCGACCGTTTGGTCAACGAAGCAATTGACCGGGCATTGTAAAAACATATGGCATTAAAAACTTCACAAGTGATGGCAAAAAAACCCATCACCATACAATCCGGCTCAACCTTGGAACAGGCAGCCAAAATTTTAATTAAAAATAACATCAGCGGCGCGCCCGTGGTTACCAAGTCTGGGAAACTAATCGGCATTGTTTCAGAAAAAGATTTATTTAAAGCAATTTATCCAAATCTTAAAGACATAATCCAGCACGTCAGCCTCTGGTTAGACCGGAAGCGAGTACAGCACCGGGTTGATGCCAAAAAAGAAACATTGGTTAACAAAATCATGACCAAAGAAGTGATCACAGTAAAGCCAGACACGCCAATTCTCAAAACCGGCTCCCTTATGTTGGTAAACCGGATCCATCGGATACCCGTTGTGAATAAAGGCAAGCTTGTTGGCGTAGTTGGACGTCGGGATATCTTCCGCCGTTTGCTTAAGAATGATCTTGATCTGTAAAATTTACCTAAAATTAGCAAAAAAATAAAGATATCCAATCCTCTGCAAAGCAGAGGATTTTTGTGTATAAATGCCTGCAATATTTGGCTAGTTTATGGTAAAATATTAACAGTAGCCCAGAAAATTAATTTGGGCCAAATATTTATGATAAAAAACAAGCGGACAATCATTAGGTTCGGGGTGTACTTTTTGGTATTTGGTATATTTATTGCGGCTACGTTTTTTAGTTTACAGGTTTTTTCAGCATTTGCCGGGCCGACTGATTTTTTCCGCGGCTGGATTTGGAATGACCATATTGGCTGGATTTCAATGAATTGCGTTGATCCAGGCACCTGCCCTAGCTATGATTATGGCGTGGATATGGATTTGGCCACCGGTGATATTACCGGCTACGGTTGGTCTGAAAACGGCGGCTGGGTCTGCTTTGGTTCAACCTGCGCCGGTGTTACACCAGAAGGCGGCGGTGGGTATGCTGGTTATTCCAGCTCTACCGGTGAGATGGGTGGTTGGGCAAAAATGGTTTGGGGCAATATGCCAAATGACGGATGGATTTCATTAAACTGCGCCAACATGGGTCTCTGCGGCCTGTCAAATTATAAAGTGACCATTGATACGACCGATAACACCGATGTTGAAGGCTGGGCCTGGAACGCCAATGATTTGGGCGGAGCAAAGGCCGGCATTGGCTGGTTTGATTTTTCACAGGTTTTGGGCACTAAAGAATTTATGTGTGATGATTTGGTTGACAATGATGGTGACGGTGATATTGACTGTAGCGATCCGGACTGCCCCTGTCTTACTGAAAAAGACGAGGTTCCGTGTACGGATTTAATTGACAATGACGGTGATGGCTTAATTGACTGCGCTGACAATCTGCCGGATTTGGCAAACAGCTGCTGGCACCATGACCCATACTGCCCGACTAACGAGGCTTTAGCCTGGTATTGGGACGCGATTTTGGGCTGGTATCAGCCCGGCGGCGCCATTACCTGCCATGACGGAATTGATAATGACTGGGATAGCTTGGTCAATGGTGCGTATGATGCTAATCCTTTGACCGGCCGGGATTGCTTTGACGCCGACTGCGCACCGTTTTGTTTAGCCGAACCGGAAATATGCGATGATGGTTTTGATAATGACTGGGACGGCGATGTTGATTGTGCTGATGATGAATGCGCGCCCGGTTGCCCTGGCCTTTGTGAATTTGATGATTCAGCCTGCGTTGGTATTGGCGAGGTTTGTTATGTAGACCCGATTTCTGGAGCTGAATATTATTGCATTGCCAAACCATGGCTTGAAACCCAGTTAGGCAATGTTTACTCCCAGCTCGGCATCAGCGGTCCGGCTGCTCCCGAAGGCGAGTTTAATGCAACCTATTGCGTGCTTTCAACCGGCGGCATTGCCAATTTTACAAGCGAAAGGGACTGTTATTTGACACCAGGTGATATGTTTGGCTTCCCAAGCAAGCTCAATAAATATACCAATATTCTAGGCAATGTGGACATAAATGGCATAATTAACGGCTTATATGGCGAAGTAGTGCTGGTTGACGATGCCAGTGATATTCCAACCAATTTAAACGGCAAGATCTACTATTCACCAGATAATGATCTTGATTTTGAACTGGGGACATTAACATTCCAGAACGGGGTGGGTAATCAAAGCGGCGCCGGTTTAATCATTGTCCGCGGCGATATCACCTTTGACAGTGATACAGCATATGATCCCGGAACCATTTCCAAGATTAAAAATCTGGCTTCAGTTGGCTGGATTGCCTTCTATGACCCAATATCTGATCATGGCGGCCACATCTATATTGGCCGCGATGTTGATAATTTGGTTGGTGCTTTTTATGGCGAGCATGAAGTTATTACCATGGATACAGACGAACCGCTAATTGTGCACGGATTGATGATTTCAAGGAGCTTTGACTTTGGCCGAACCTATTCAAGTGGTGTTCAGGGCGCCGAGCGCATTATATTTGACGGCCGTGCCCTAACCAACCCGCCGCCCGGCATGGAAGATTTAACTAAATCTTTGCCTGCAATTAGCGATATTGTGCCGGGTTTATAGGTGTGGGTATATCCATGGCTAAAGACTTGAAAATTTGATATAATTTAAGCAACAAAAATGGCACTATTTGGTAAAGCAACACAGAAATCGTATCTTGGCGTTGATCTGGGCGCTGGTGGTATTAAAATTGTTGAGTTGCTAAATGAAAAGGGCCGGGCTCGTCTGGTTACCTATGGTTATTCTGACCGGGCTTTTGAGGCTATGCCCACAAACATCGTTGACACAGCTAAAGATACGGCTGATTTGCTTAAAAGCGTGTGTAAAAAAGCCAACACCACCAGCACCAAAGCTGTGGCCGGCCTGCCGGTTGCCTCAGTTTTTAGCTCAATTATCACGGTCCAGGCAAAAAACCGGGAAGAGCTAAAAGACGCTATCCAGGCCAAGGCAACAAAGTTGATTCCCTTGCCAATTGAGGAGATGATTCTGGATTCAAAAATTTTAGAAAAGATTCCTGAGGGAAAAAAGGACTTTCCAAAAGAGATGAAAAATATCCGCGTGCTGATTACCGGTGCGCCAAAAAATGTTGTTAAAAAATATATTGAAATATTTAAGATCGCCGGAATTGAACTTTTGAGCCTTGAAACCGAGGCCTTTGCCCTGATACGATCACTGGTTGGCAAAGACCCTTCATCGATCATGATTATTGACATTGGCTCGGTTCGTACCAACCTGAGTATTATTGAAAAAGGCATCCCGTTTTTGAACCGCAGTATCAGCACCGGGGGTTTGACCGTTACCAAAACCATTAGCCAGAGCCTGGGTCTGGCTATGCCGCAGGCTGAACAGATGAAACGAGACGTCGCGGCGCTTACCAAAATTGCTCCGGGCGGTGATTTGCCGAAACTCTTGGATAACATTCTTCAACCGATTATAAATGAAATAAAGTACTCCTTAAACATGTATGCCGGGCAAAAAGAATCCGAAGGCACGACCGTGACAAAAATTATTCTGACCGGCGGTTCATCGCTCTTACCGAATCTACCTGAATATTTTACAAAACTTTTAAATATAAACACCTATCTCGGTGACCCATGGGCCAGGGTAATTTACCCGGTTGAGTTAAAGCCAGTGCTTGACGATATCGGTCCGCGCTTTAGCGTGCCGGTCGGCCTGGCCATGAGGGACATTGGCTAAACTTATGCCAAATGGAGGAATTAGTCTCCTGCCTGAGGAGATGAGAAAAAAAGAAGAAGAGGAGCTCGAGCGTAAAGAAAAGGCGCCGGAAAAGCGTCCTGAACTTTATGTACCTGGAAAACAAGAAGGTCCAAAAGAACCGGAAAGCGTTGGTATTGGCGCGCCGCCGGCTGCACCGCCCAAAGTAGAAGAGCCGACGCCGCCCCCAGTAGCACCGAAAAAAGAACCTGAGGAAGTTGCGCCATTTAAGAAGCGGCCGCAGAAAGACAGGCCCGAACCGCCCAAAAGAAAGGGTCCGACGCCGCCCAAACGAGCTCTCCGGGTAAGTTTAATACCAGAAGAAGTACCAGAAGAAAGGATTAATATTAAAGGACGCAAAATCGCCCTGGTAGTGATTGTGTTTGTTGAATTAATAATTTTGGGTGGCGGGGCAATGTTTTTATCAACCGCAATTGAATCAAAGAACGCGCAAATCAACCAGTTTGATAGTGACATCCAGGCAACTAAGCAGCAGCTGACCAGTCTGCGCAATGAACAAAAAGATCTTTATCTTTTTGAAGAAAAACTTAATGCGATGGGTGAACTTTTGGATGGTCATATCTACACATCAAGGGTATTTAGTTTTCTGGAAGCGCACACTCTGCCGGATGTTTGGTATGAATCTTATATTTCAACATCTGACGGCGTGGTCAACCTGCGTGCAAAAACCAGTGAACTAAAAACCGCGGCAAAACAAATTGCCCATATTGATGCTCAGGAAGAGGTGATGGAGGTAAATGTTAATAATTTTCAGACCAATATCAACGAATTAGGACAGATTATTGATGCATCATTTGAAATTCAAATAATTTTTCAAGAAGGTTTCCTCTTGGAAACTGAAGAATAATTATGGCAGAAGAGTCAAATAAAGATAAAAAACCCGGCAAGGCTGAAGAAAAAGCTAAGGAAAAGGAGGAAAAGAAGAAAAAGCCGCCTTCAGCTTTTTGGTTAAGGTATTACCGCAGCCTGGTTCTGTTTGTATTTTTAGCCGTGGCAATTGTCGGCTGGTTTGTTTTTGTTGGTCCGCTTTTTAACTCATACCGCACTATTGATGTGACGGCCAAAAAAGCCGAGTATGATCAATATAAACAGGTTTTGGACAAATTTCAGGCAATTCTGACTGACTGGGAGGCGATTTCGAGCCAAGACAAAGACCGACTTAATTATTTTTTACCTACCGGCAAAGACGTACCCGTACTTATCACCATGCTCGAAGACATGGCCCAGCAGAGCGGCTTTGTGGTTACGGTGGTATCATTGACCCAGGTTGAACAGCCAATAATTGAAAAAAGCAATGTTTATCCACTAATTATTTCATTAAGTCTTGAGGGAGGTGACTATAACGGCCTTAAGAGTTTTATTGACAAGGTGGAAACAAATTTACGCTTGATTGATGTTGCCACAGTGAATTTTCAATCAACTGCTGCCACCTATATCCTGAATTTAAACGCTTATTACATAAACGAAAATAATACCAACGTGATCCAATGAAGTCAGTCTTAACATCAATTTTAATTGCCATTGCTGTTCTCGCGGTTGCCGGGGTGGCTTACTATTTTTTATTCATGGCCGGCCCGGCGGTTGATTTAACCCCAACCGTACGCACTGAGGCATACGTGCCGACCATTGATATTGCCGTGATGGATGACCCAGTGTTTAAAGCTTTGAAGAGTTACTCTGCTTTGCCAATTGCGGTTAGTGCTGTCGGCAACTCACTGCCGTTTAGTGAAAAGATTTTTTTGAAAGAGCCCGTACCCGAAGAGACGGCTGAAGAAGGCGCCGTCGCTCCAACATTATAAATATGCCTGTCGGTAAAGTTACAAAACAGATTATTGATAAATTGGTCGGCGAAAAATTGCTGAATCCAAAACAGCAAGAAGAAGTGCTTGCCAGTCTGGAAGCTGGCCAAAGCTTGGAAGAATCCTTGATTAAGCCGCGAATTGTGAAAGAGGATGATTTGACCAAGGCGAGGTCAGCTGTTTTTGGTATTCCGTACAAGGATCTCAACGGTGTTGAGATTAAGCCTGAGGTATTGAATATCCTGCCCCGTGAAAAAGCCGAAACCTGGAAAATGCTCGCCTTTGAACGTAAGGACAATGAAGTAAGTATTGGTCTGGTTGATGCGAGTGATTATCAGGCAATGGAGGCCATGGATTTTTTGGCAGATGAAAGTGGTTTTAAAGCAAAATATTTCTTAGTTACGCCAACTGCGTTTCGAAAGGCGTTTCGTCAGTATGAGGTTTTGGGCAAAGAAGTTGCTAAAGAACTTGAGTTTGCCAAGGAAAGGTTTGCCCCAAAAGAAGAAGCCTTGCCCGAAGCGGTTGAGGATATTGAAGAAGAGCTTACCGGCGCTCCGGTGGCGCGAATTGTTTCAACCCTGATGCGCCATGCCGTGGATTCCGGCGCTTCAGACATCCATATTGAGCCGACCGACGGGCCGTCGCGTGTCCGCTACCGTATTGACGGCGTACTCCGCACCGCAC
>JABAHP010003672.1_pt1 | contig 20829 bp, 17 predicted proteins | sample 7062081 | NCBI WGS metagenome assembly JABAHP01 (sample SAMN14534357, study PRJNA622989) | marine sediment metagenome | biome: marine biome [ENVO:00000428]; feature: marine pelagic biome [ENVO:01000023]; material: deep marine sediment [ENVO:00002113] | place: India: Gulf of Kutch | collected...
GAGGCAGCCGGATAGGCAGGAGCGGGCTAGAGCCAGGGTTCGAGGACATCGGGGGGCGGGGTGTTCGGCATCCGTAGATCCACCGTCCACTGACGCGGCTGGAAGGGGCCGGCGTCGCGCCACTTCCCGAGGCCGGTGGCGACGAAGGGGACGGCCACGAAGGCGAGCTGGAAGCCCACCAGCCAGACCGCCACGTGCGCGCGCACGCTCGGTGCGAAGCCGCTGGCGACGAGATGAGCGGCCAGAAGGGACAGCACGAGTGCCGTGAGCGAGAAGAGATCCCAGTCGAAGGGGCCCCAGAAGGGCCGCAGCAGGCAGGCATAGGCCACCAGCGGAATGGCGGCCGCGAGCAGGAAGCGCGCCGCCGGTCCCTGCACCAGGAGCCGACGACGAGCGATCGCGAAGCCCGCCAGCAACGGCAGCGTCGCGGGCACCAACAGGTACGCGGCGTTCAGCAGGTACTTGAGGTGAGGCCAGGAGAGGAAGACCACGTCGGTGCCGATGCTGGGATAGCTTCCCCAGCCCCTCACCCACCAACGTGTGGCATCCAGCTCGGGAGAGCGCCCGAGCACCTCGATGGCCTTGTCGCCGGCGCGCCGCACGTCCTCTCCGTAGCCGAAGACGAGGAGAAGGGCGAGGAACACCAGGATGGGCACACCGCTGAGAGCCGCCCCGGCGACCGAGCGCAGGATGGGGCGTGGCTCGTCGGAGCGCCCGGAAGCCAGCCAGGGCAGCAGGAGGAGGCTCGGGACCAGGGCCACGGACGCGACGTGCATCCAGAGCGTCATGCCGAGGGCCAGCGCCGGGGCCCACCAGGGAGCGCGGCGGCGAAGATACGCGAGGGCGGCCCAGAGGTAGCCGGCGGCAGCGGCGAGGAGAGGGGCATACACCTCCACGTGTCCAGCGAAGACGCGGATCAGGCCCCCACTCAGAACAAGAAGCACGATCGCCGCCGTAAACCTTGGGGCACCCAGGTTTCGCGCTGCCCCGACCAGGAACCAGATCATCGGCACGCTGCACAGACAGCTCAGCGCGCGCACGCCGTTTAGCGGACCGAAGCGAAAGGAGTCTGCCGCCGCCACCGCTTGATGAATCAGGAAGCTCGCGCCGGGCTCCTGGAAGACGAACATCCACCCGCCACGGACCGCCAACACGAGCAGTGCCGAATCGCCGGCGGGGTAGCGCTCCCGAAGCAGCCATAGCAGCCACGCGAGAATCGCGAGCCCCAGAAGCGCGGCGAGCAGCGCCGGCACGCGAGGAAGCCGGGCCATCTCGCCGCCGATACGGGCGCCGCCCGAGGCGATCGCCGTGCGCACGGGCGCAAAGCATAGGAGCAGCGCCGCTCCTCCCAGCGCGACCCCGACCCAGCTGGGGAAGTAGCCCCACAGGTTGAACGCCCATGCGTAGCGTGCGAACGGGAGCCACCCGACCTGAAGCGCCACCAGCAGGCCCCAACACGCAAAGGCCGCCAGGGACACCCGACGAACGGCGCGCGCCGTGCCGCCCTCCGAGTTCTGCGTCACGTGGCCGCATCCTCCGTACGGGTGTCGCGGGTCGCAAGAGCCGTCAGTGCCAGAAAGCCGCAGGCGTACACCAGCGCGGCAACGAGCAAGACACGGGTGAAGCCGATCGACATGGCGAGCACGATGCAGAAGATCGAGGAGAACACCGAGAGGAAGCCGTTGACCGCCCACGCCCAGGGCACGAGTTCCGGCGCTCGGGCCGACACGATACGGATGCCGAGCGGAAACGGCATCCCCAGTGCCACCGCCAGCGGTGCCAGCAGGGCCACCGCCGCCGCCACGCGAGCGGCGAAGGGCCAGGCCAGCAGGGGCGGCAGCAGTCGGCTGCTGGCCAGGGCCTCGAGCACCACCAGGCCCACAACGAACATCGCCAGGACCCGGATGCGCGCCGGCGTGACCGCCTCGAAGCGGCCGGCGACCAGGGAGCCCACCCCGGCAAAGGCGAGCAGCGACGTCAGCACCACCGTCACGGCATAGATGGGATGCCCCAGGAACAGCACGAACTTCTGCATGAGGGCGATCTCGACGAACATGAAGCCGGCGCCCAGGGCCGCGAAGTACCCGAGCACCTGCCAGCGCCCCGCGCTGACCACGCCTCGCCGACGCAAGAGGCGCAGCGGCAACAGGATCAGCAACGCCGCTGCGGCGGTGATCTGGGCCAATGAGCCCAGGAGGATCATGTGTCCTACGGGTGTGTCGGGGTGGTACACCTCCTTCACCGAGTCGGATTTGCTCCGAGACCCGCTCCAGATTCCGGAGTAGCGGTAGTAGTTGAAGAAGAACGGGGCATCGTCCGTCGACGGCGTGATATCATACTCGTATGAATTCACGAAGACTCGGCGTTCCCCCTCGTCGCTCCGCAGAAGGGCGTTGAACTCGCGTCGCGTGGAAAGGAAGGCCGCCTCGTCTCGCCGAGCAGCACGCAGCTGGCTGGACACCAGAGCGTCGAGGCGGGGCGCGACGTCGCTCGTGCCGTGGCCGCTCCGGGCCAGCATCTCGACCGTACTGCGTGCCTCCTCGTCCAGCCCCGCCAGTCGCTGATCGAACGCCCGCGTCAGGAATGCGACCGCCTGCTCCACGTCCGGCAGACCCAGCTCCCCCTGGTGGCGTTCCAGGGCCACTCGGAAGGCTCCTCGCGCTCGCCTTGCGAAGCGCTCCGGCCGGGGCACCAGAGCATCCGGCCCGACGAGTGGGTCGAACACCAGGCCCAGGAAGCCCTCCAAGCGGGCGAACGCCTCCAGGGCGTCGAGCTCGGCGCGCGTGAAGCGGCCTCGTTTGACCAAGGTGGAGGCCCAGTCGAAGCCCTGGAAGACCGCGATCTGGGAGGCGGGATCGTCGATGCCCAGCTCCCGAAGAGCCGCATAGGCGACGTGGGCCAGACGCAGCGTCTCCCTGGGCTTCTTGGGCGGCTTCATGATGAAGCGCGAGAAATGAAGGTAGCCGTCTTCGGCCAGATGCTCGTAGAAGTCGCGGATGGCCTCTGTGGTGTAGAGGTAGCTCTCCGAGAGCGTGTAGGCGCCGGTGTTCAGAGCCGTGAAGGAGTCCACCCCGCTCAACTGGATGACGTCGTAGTGCGCTGAGCTCCGTCTCACGAACGAGCGGCCTTCGCCATGAACCAGGTCGATCCGCTCGGCGAGCGGGTGGCCGCCCTTGCGAAACAGCCCGCCCAGGTAGTCGTCGAAGTGATCGGTAACCATGTCGATCATCGCGCGATTGACCTCGACGGCTGTAACGGAAGGGGCGCCGTGAGCGAGTGCGATCATCACGTCGATGCCGCCGCCCGCGCCGATCACGAGTACCCGAGGAGCCTCGCCTCCCCGAGCCGCGAACGCCACGTACGCGGCGCCCGCCTGGCTGTCGTCGAGGAAGGGGAAAGCGTCCAGGTCGGCGGCCTCGCGAAAGAGCATGGTTGGAGCCGTGCCGTCCTGACCCACGAAGCGCGCGACCACACTCCGGTAGTCGTTCCGTCCGAAGTCGCCTCCCAGAATCGGGATCGTCTCGTGGCTGGGGCTGACCTCCACCTCGGCCGTAGCGCTGTACAAACGAGTGGCGTCGGCGAGCCCGGGAATGCGAGCGAATTCCTTGCCGGGCGCGTACGGAACCTCCCAGGCCAGTGCTGGAATGCCCAGGGCCGGCACGCCACCCGCCAGCGCCAGGCACGCCACGCCGCAGACGACCGAGAACCATGCCAGGACCCGGCGTCCGCGCTCACGACCCGCCAGGGCGAAACAGGCGGCCGCGATCCAGCCCAGGCCCGCCGCCAGCGTCACGGCGCCGGCGCTGCCCAGCTGGCCCAGCGCCAGAACGCTCGCGGCCCCACCTGCTGCCGAGCCGAGCAGGTCCGCGCCATAGAGGCGGTTCACATGTGGGGCGAGCCGCGTGAGCGCGAGCCCGATGGCACCTCCTCCGGACAGGAACGGCAGGAGGACGATCGCGTAGAGAGCACCGAGGGCAGCGAGGTTCGTGGGCTCCGCCACGAGACCCAGCGTGTCCACGCGTAGCTTCGAAGCCAGGCGCAGAGCGAGCAGCGCCGTCAATGCGTAGCCGGCCGCCAGGCCGGCCAGCGCGTTGGCCGGAAGGGCCCCGCTGCGCTCGCCACGGGCGGTGAGAAGGCTTCCCGCCGCCCCGAAGCCAAGCATCGCCACCGACACCACCATGTACGCGAGGTGATGCCAGAGCATGATGGCAAACACACGCGTGAGGGCGATCTCCAGAAGCAGGATCGACCCAGCCAACAGGAAGATCCCAAGGTAGACCAGCGGCATCAGGGAAACGGCGCCCCCAGCGCTCGTAGACTCCGCGCGCGCCAGTCTAACCCCTCGTTCGGCGCGGTGCTCACGAGCGAAGGCAGGTGGATCTACCCTCGGACACCTCGTCGGCCGGGAGACGGCATCCTAGTATCTACGATCCTGACTCAAGCTCGAAAGGAGAAAGTTCCATGATTCTGGACCGCTTCCAGCTCAGCGACCGGGTCGCCATCGTGACCGCAGCCGGCCGGGGCATCGGCGCCGCGATCGCGAAGGCCTTCGCCGAGGTCGGCGCCGACGTCGTGATCGGCGCCCGGACCGAATCCCAGCTCGGCGAGGTCGCCGCCGGCGTCAGAGCGCTCGGGCGCCGCGCCGCGCTGGTGCCCGGCGACCTCGGCAGCCGGGCCGGGATGGAGGCGCTCGTCGACCGCGCCATCCAGGAGTTCGGTCGCATCGACATCGTCGTCAACAACGCGGGCGGCAGCATGCCCGGGCCGTTCCTCGGCACGACCGAGGAGGCATTCAACGAGGCGCTCCGGTGGAACGTCACCACGGCCTTCAACCTCACGCAGCTCGCGGTGCCCCACATGCTCGAGGGCGGCGGCGGCAGCGTGATCAACATCGCCTCGGCGGTGGGCCGCTTTGCCGACCGCGGCTTCTGCGCGTATGGAACCTCCAAGGCGGCCATGATCCACCTCACCAGGAACCTCGCGGCCGACCTCGCGCCCAGGATCCGCGTCAACGCCATCGCGCCCGGCGCCATCGCCACCTCGGCGCTCGACATCGTGCTCCAGAACGAGGCGCTCGAACGGGAGATGATCGAGCGAACGCCCCTCAAGCGCATCGGCGATGTCGAGGACATCGCCGCAGGAGCCGTCTATCTCGCATCACCGGCCTCGGACTACGTGACGGGCAGGGTCCTCGACATCGACGGCGGTGTGCAGCGATCCAATCTCGACATGAACATCCCGGACCTCTGACGAGAGCGCTGGAGCACCACGCAGCCAGAGCGCGCGAGCCTCAGTCGCCGGGGCCGAACATCGTCAGGTGGATCACGGCTTCGCGCCGGCCGTCGAGCCCCAGCAGGCCGTTCAGCTCGTCGTCCCTGAAGGCGGCCAGGTTTCGCGCCGCGAGGCCGGTCGCCTCGGCGGCCAGGTATACGCGCTGGCCGATCGCCCCGGCTTCCACCAGGAGATCCCGGTAGCTCCGCTCTCCGCCCTGCGCGACCGCGGCAGCGATCCTGCCCACCGGGAGAAAGCCCACCGCAGCCTCGCCGGCCATCTGCTGGCCGATACTCGCGCGGATCATCGCCTCGCTCAGATCGCCCCGTCGAAGCAACACGAGACGATGCGTCGCCGGCTCGTAGCGGTAGACCCCCGGATCGAGGCCCGCGACGCGATGCACGGCGAGCAGCAGGTCCACCCCCGGAGCGCGCTCCAAGGCAGCGTGCCCCCGTGCCGTCTTCAGTGCGAAGGCGAGCGATTCGAGGGGGGCAGGCTCGCGGCGAAACACCATTGCCGAGCGTCGCGTGCGGATGGTCTGCGCCAGCCTCGTGCGCGGCACGGCCGCGCTCTTCAGATCCACGGCCGGGCCGGAAGCGGCGACAGCCTCCGGGAGCGACGGGGGGCGGCGCGCAGCGCCCTCTCCCGGCACCAGCTTAGTCGCCTCGTGGTAGCGCTCGGGCGCGGGCGCTCGAGCGAGTCCCTCGGGCAGGCGCTGCTTTTCCACGAACCGCCTGCCCGCACCCGCGGGCTCTCCGCCGCGCCCTGCCCGTCGACCGACGGCGTGCACGGCACAGACGGCCTCCGTGCGGCCGTCGATCCGAAGCATGGAGTTCAGGAGATCGTCGTGGAAGCGCAGCCAGGCGCTCTCGGCGAGGCCCGCGGAGACCGCCGCCAGGCGCAGGTTCTCGCCGATGTGCCCGGTGTCGATCAGCGCGTAGCGATAGCCGCGGTTGGCGTACCGCCACGTGTAGCGGCCGAATACGTTGCTGAGAAGGACGACGGCCGCGGCGTTCTCGACCCCTTCCGGGCGCTCGAGCGCTCGAGCCACCTCGCCGAGAGAGGAGCCGGAGCGGAGCCGAGCGAGCGCGTGGTTCGCGACGTCGTAGTAGTAGAGGCCCTTCGCCAGCCCCTGCACACGCTCCGCGACGACGTAGACCTCTCCCGCATAGAGCGCTCCCGCGGACGGNNGTAGACCTCTCCCGCGTAGAGCGCTCCCGCGGATGGCGCCGACCGCAGCAAGATGGTCTGGGTTCCGGCCTGGAGCCGGCCGGTGACTCCGTTCGTGAGATGGAGCAGCCGCCCCAGCTCCTCGAGAGAGAGGGAGAGCGCCGCAAACGGCGTCTCGGCCGCGTAGCGCGCGACGACCTCGGCCAGCGGAAGCATGGGCTCGAACACCGGAGCGGGGAGCTTCACCCGCTCCAGCTTCGGATACGGCTTGAACGGCAGGGGCACCGTCCTGAGTTCCGGGCGGCGCGGCCCGCGGGGCCCGAAACGCGTGTTGCGCGTCTCCCGATGGATCTCCAGGGATCCCTTCGCGGCCCGGGCGGCGGAGACCGTACCGGAGACGGTCGCGACGGCACCGCCGAGGATGCGGAAGAAGCCGCGTCGATCGGTTCTCATGGCGCCGATCCCTCGCCGGCAATCGTTTGCCGAGCGCTCTCTCGGGCGTTCCGGCTCGGGCGCACGCGGGGCTCTCTCGGCTGCGCCACTGGCTCTCGCGACCCGTGAGATCCTGCCGATATCGTAACCCAGAACGAGAACGGACGGTCCGCGCAGCGGGGCGAGGGGCATGACCTGCGTCATGGTCCGGACGGGGCCGCTGCGGGATCCTCGCCCGGCGCAGCCGAATCCGGGAAGTGCAGGTCGATGACCGAACGAGCAGCCGAAAAGGCGCGCGCGGAGGCAGCGGAGCGACGCTTCCTGCTGCTCTTCCTCCCGATCGCGTTCGGCTTCGGCGGCCGCATGGCGCTCGTCGCCTTCAACGGCCCCCTCGTGCGGCTCTTCACCGACAACGGCTACCTGATCGGCCTGCTCCTCGCGGTGGGCCCCCTCGTCGCTGCCCTCGTGAACCCGGCGGTCGGCCGGGTCTCCGATCGCACCTGGACGCGCTTCGGGCGCCGGATTCCCTTCGCCGCCGTCGGCGTTCCGCTATCCGCGCTCGTGCTCTTCGCCATCCCGTCGGCGCCGAGCGTCGCGGTCCTGCTGGTCTTCTTCCTGCTGCGCGCGCTGCTGATCTCGATCGGCGGGGTTCCGCTGCTCTCGCTCATCCCCGACATGACCTCGCCCGAACGGCGCGGCCGCGCCATGTCACTCCTGATGATCGCGGGCGGAATCGGAGCGATCCTGATCCAGGCCTCGGGCAAGCTCTTCTGGGAAAGCCGCTTCGAGCTCGTCTTCTACCTCACGGGGGCTTTGGGGCTCGTCACCATGCTCCCCCTCTTCGGGATCCGGGAGCCGCGGCCCGCGGCCGACGCTCTGGCTGCAGCTCGCGGCCGCACAGGCTCCTCCCTGCGCGCCGCGTGGAGCGCGCTGCGGCGCGGCGAGCCGATCGCCCTCTTCCTGGCCTCCGCTTCGCTGCGCCAGCTCTCGGTGGGGATCGTCATCACCTACATGACACTTTTTGCTGTGACAGATCTCGGGGTTCGCGTCGGCGACGCGGCCCTGGCGATCGCCATCACCGGCGGGGCGCGCCTGCTCCTGGCGATTCCGGCGGGTCGCCTCGCCGACGCCTGGAGCCGCAAGAAGCTGCTGCTGGGAACCATCCTCGCGGCCAGCCTGGTTCAGCTGGCCACGGCCGGCGTGGTGCAAGACCTGCCCGGCCTCTACGCCGTGCTGCTCGCGGGGGCCGTAGTCGGGACCCTCGACATGATCGTGAGCGGCCCGCTCTTCATGGACCTGCTGCCCGCCGACCGCCGCGGCGAGCTGACCGGGGTCAACATGGTGCTCCAGAACGTGCTGCGGGCCGGCGGCGCGCTGCTCGGCGGCGCCATCTTCGCATGGACCGGGGGCTATCGCTTCGCCTACGCGGCGGCGGCGCTCTGCCTGCTGGCCTCCGCCGCCCTGCTGGCGCGCGTCGAGGTGGCCCCAGCGGGCGCCGCCGAGCCAGGCGCACCCGACCCCCCTGCTGCGGGCCGGCCGCGTTAGAATCCGCTCGAAGACGCGGACGCCGGACCCGGCTCGAGGCCGGCGTCCCGAGACCCGCGGAGGAGGGACCCATGCCCAAGCTCGAGTACCTCATGACCTACCGCGCCGACCTCAAGGCGCCCATCGAGATCGGGGCCGTGCCCTCCGGCACCCGTCAGATCTTCGACGTCGCCGGCGGCAGCTTCGAAGGGCCGCGACTCAAGGGGAAGCTCCTCGCGAGCGGCGGCGACTGGCTGCTGATCGGAAACGACGGCGTCGGCCGGCTCGACGTGCGCGGCACCTTCGAGACCGAAGACGGCGCGAGGGTCTACGTGCAGTACCACGGCGTGGTGGTCATCAACGAGAAGGTCACGGCGGCGCTCGCCGGGGGGCGCGAGACGCAGTACGGAGACACGTACTTCATGACGCAGCCGCGCTTCGAGACCGGAGACCCCCGCTACGCCTGGCTCAACTCCACCGTCGCCGTGTCGCAGGGGCGCGTGCTCCCCAACGCGGTCGAGTATCGCGTGTACCAGGTGGTGAACGAGTAGACGCGAGGAGGAAGAGATGGCGCACGCAAAGAACGAAAGACGCAGACGCTACTGGGGATTCGTGAGCGCATTTCCGGCGCCCGCCGTCTGCATGGTGGCGAAGCAGGCGGAGGAGCAGGGCCTCGAGGGGATCTTCGCCCCCCAGGTCATGGGGCCGCCCTGGATACCGCTCGCCGCCGCGGCGGCGGTGACCGAGCGCGTGAAGCTCGCGAGCGGCATCGCCATCGCCGCGGTGCGCAGCCCCTTCGAGACCGCCATGGCGGCGCTCGACATGGATCGCCTGAGCGGCGGTCGCTTCACGCTCGGCCTCGGGGCCAGCGTCCTCTCGTGGACCCGTGGCATCTTCGGCGCGCCCGATCACAAGCCGCTCGGCCACCTGCGCGAGACGGTCGCCGCCGTGCGCCACATCGTGCGCGGCGCGCACCGCGGCCTCGAGCCCTTCGAGGGTCGCTACTACCGGGCCGACTTCGCGGAGCTACAGCCCATCGCAGAGCCGGTGCGAGAAGAGATCCCGATCTGGCTGGCGGCGCTGCGCGGCCCCGCGGTACGCCTCGCCGCGGAGATCGCCGACGGCGTCATGGGCCATCCCATGTGGTCCCTCGACTGGGCGGTCGAGCGGATGCAGCCCGACCTCAAGAAGGGGCTCGAGCGCGGCGGCCGCAAGCGCGAGGACATCGATCTCAACCTCTGGCTCTGGTGCGCCCCGGGAGTCGACGAGGCCACCGCCATCGAAGACGCGCGCCCCACCGTCGCCTTCTACGCCAGCGTCGCGCAGTACGACTCCTTCTTCGAGGCCCACGGCTTCCGCGACGAGGCGCGCCGGCTCCAGGAGCTGGCGCGCGAGCGCGAGATCCTCAGCCATGGCGATCTGGTGCCCGACGACATGGTCCGCACCTTCGTCATCTGCGGAAAGCCCGACGTCGTGCGCGACCGCGTCGAGCGCGCCTGGACCGTGGCGGACTCCCTCTGCCTCGTACCGCCGGCCTACAACCTGGCTCCCGAGAAGATCCTCCACTACACGATGGAGACGGCGAAGCTCTTCTACGGCTAGACGATCGCCGATCATCGATGAAACCCTCTGCTGCGAGCGCAGAGAGCCCACTGTATCCTCGCGATCTTCCCATGGAGGTGACGCAATGGACGCTCGATATGAAGAGCTGGCCCGACGAATCGGCCTGGGGGACTCGGAGAGGATACCCGGGCTCTTCGCCATGCTGGCCGATTTGGACGAAGCCGAGCTGCTGCTGGCCCTCCCCGGCGACGCTCGCTCATTGGCCGAGAAGCTGGAGAGGCCCGCGGAGGAGGTCGAGGGGCAGCTGCAGGAGCTGTTCGTCAAGGGCGTGATCTTCCCCTCCTTCAAGACCGATCCGCCTTCCTACCGTCTGGCCCGCGACATGGTTCAGTTTCACGATGCGACCATTCTCTGGCCGGAGGCGCCCCGGGAGTTCTTGGACCTGTGGCAGGAGTGGACCGAGATCGAATGGCCCCCCATGGCCGAAGCGGCGAGTCGAGCCCTGCCCCGGCCCGGCATGCGGGTGATTCCCGTCGGCGTCAGTGTCCAGGCAGACGGCGAGGTGCTGGCCTTCGAGGATGTCAAGGACATCATCGAGAACGCCGACAATCTGGCCGTCACCAAATGCACGTGCCGGCTGGTTGCACACAAGTGCGATAGAACTCTCGAGGCATGCCTCCAGGTGAACAACGCCGCCTCCTACGCAGTCGCCCGCGGCACGGGTCGCCAGCTCACCAAGCAAGAGGCGCTGGAGATCGTGCGCAAGGCCGAAGAAGAAGGCCTGATTCACGCGACCTTCAACCAGCGGAGCGTGAGTCACGTCATCTGCAACTGCTGCGGTTGCTGCTGCCAGTTCCTGCCCGTGCTGATCGAGCATGGCATTCGCGTCGTGGCCCCCAGCCGGTTCCAGGCCCGGGTCGAACTGGACGCGTGCAACGGCTGCGAGCTGTGTCTGGACCGCTGCTACGTGGGGTCCATCGAGATGACGCCCAGGCAGGGGAACGAAGGCGAACTCGTCGCCCGGGTCGATCCGGAGACCTGTCTGGGCTGTGGGCTCTGCAAGGTGGTCTGCCCGACCGAAGCCATCATCATGGACGAGGTACGCCCGTCGGACTTCGTTCCGGAGACGTTTGGCTAGCCCGCATTTCTCACCACGTCGCTACTCCGACGGCGCATCTCCGCACTCTGACGAAAGGGGCAGGGCTCGCTGTCCCGGGGCGAAGACTTTCCTAGGCGGCAGCGATATCGGACGGCCTTCTTCCGACGTCCCCTTCCAAAGCTTCTCCCTGCTCGGATTCCCTCGCCAGGAGGTGATCGGACAGGCGCTTGGCCAGACAGATCAGGGACAGAACCACGGGCCGGTCCAGAGCTTCGGGGAGCACGGAAGCATCGGAGACGTAGAGATTCTTGATGCGTGTCTCCAGATTCCGATCGACCACCTCGCCGATGCGCGCGGTCGCGCCCGGATGGGCGCCGCGGACCGGCCCCACCATGATGGTCGCCGGATCACAGCCCGCCTTGATCAGTATCTCCCTGGAAATCGCCGCTCCCCGGTTGAGTCGATGCCGGTCCTGCCTGGTAAGCGGTTTGGAGATCCGACCGTCGAGGCTGATGAAGCCCTTTCGTTCGTCCCCGATCTTCACCATCAGGCTGAGCTGCTGCCTGTAGGATAGGAAGTTGAGCAGCTTCGAAGGATTCCGAAGCGCCGTCATGATCAGCCATAGCAGCCAGGGATCGATGAGGTCCGAAAGAAGGATGCCTTCCTCCAGGAATTCATAGGTGCCGACGCTCATCGGTGGCCCCTGGCAGTTCCCCCTGTACTTGGAGACCCCGCTCACGAAGACAAGGGGATCGACGAACATTCCGATGCCCGCTTCGTGCAGTCCGGACCTCTGGAGAATGCTGGGTGTGCCTATACCGCCGGCGCTCATGATCACCGCGTCGGCCTGCACGTGGAGCATTCCCTTCGGGGTGAGCGCCAGGACCCCCGTGGCAACCCCGTCCTCGGTTGTCACGTGTTGCACATCGGCACGGGTAACCAACTCGCCGCCGGCGCCCAGCATGTCCTTGATGTACTCGCGCGCCGTCCACTTGGCGCCGTGCGGGCAGCCGAGCATGCACGTCCCGCCGCAACGCATGCGGCATTTCTCCGGATCGATGAACTTCCGCATCTTCTCGAAGTGATATCCGAGGTCGTTGGCCGCTCCCAGGATCCGCATACCGGCGCTCCCGACGACCTCATCGGGAAGCGGACGCAGCTCCAGCTCGTCCATCGTCTCTTCCAGGTACTTCTTCACGTCGATCCCGTACTTCGTCTTCAGCCATTCCGGAGGCTCCGTTGCAGACCCGCAGTACGTCACCGTCGACCCTCCCGTCGTCAAGGCGCGGACGACGTTGAGGCCTTCCTCGGTGTAGTTGAGGCCCATCTTGTCGATGTACGAGAGGGCCTGGAGGTGGCTGCCACGGATCTTCTGATCTCTTCCCTTCTCCAGCAGCAGCACATCCTTGCCGCCCTTGGCGAGCTGCCGGGCGACCGTGGCGCCCCCCGGTCCGGATCCGACGACGACGACATCAGCCCTTCTTCTGAGGGTCTCCATACTCGACTCCTTCTCTTCTTTCAGGGGCCTCTCCACCTTCACGGATTCAATCGCGGGAACTGCGGCTCTCGAGCGTCTCCTGCGGTGCGGCCGCGGCCAGACCACGGGACATGGCCGAGAGCACGTCGAAGAGGTTCAGCTTCTCGAAGACGCGATACCGCAGAAGCCCGACGAGGTATCCCAATGCGTAGGAGACGCCGTTGAGCGCCCCGAACATGGCCTTCTCGAAGCCGGATAGGGAAACGAGGGGAATGGGATCGCCGTTGAAAGTCCTGGTTGCCATGGCTTCCTCCTTCGACATCTTGGAGTTCGATCGTGGTGAAGAGATGCTCGAACCGAGCTTCTCCAGGTATTCGCGGTAGAGGACGGGCCCGAAGTCAAAGAGCGGGATCAGCCTCGCCAGGTGGCTGGCGCTGCCCCGCAGCAGGAGTTCCCGCTGTCCCAGGGCTTGACCCGCGGACATGCGACCGGAGAGCACCTCGTGCATCACCTCCCCTCTGATGGTCACATTGATGTCCGCGTCCTTGGCCTGATCGTCGAGCAAGACCTGGGCTGGAACATGCGCGAAGTCGAGCAGGACCTTGCGCTCCGGATCGCCGCGGAAGGTCAGGAGCGCCCGAATCCTCGCTTCGGAGACGATGATGCGAAGCATGGCCTCGATCGTCTCCAGCCGCTTGAAGAACGAAGCCAGTATCTCGTTCCGACTCACCGATCTCGTTTCCATCATTGTCTCCGGCGCCTCCCCTTGACGACGATGTCCCTCAGCTCGTCGCAAACCGGCTTCTCCTCGCAGGTCTCACAGTTGAGATCCGCGCATTCCGCCTCTCCGTCTGCTCCGAGCACGAGCTTCTTGTGCTTGCCGGCGAGGATCTTCGCCTCGTTGGCGATCTCGGCCAGGGCCTCCACGTCTTCCCCGCACGACGTCACGAAGACGACCTCGGCCCCTTCCACGGCGTCGAAGTCGTGAGTGTAGGCGGCGATCAACGCCGAACCGACGGTCTTCAACGTCAACCCGGCTCCCTTCGCCTTCCGGCTGATGCGGACCCACAACCTCCCCGGCACGGAGCGAACCATGTACCCCGGCAGACGGCGGGTCAAATACTGGGTATTGTCGATCTGGAACGGGTCGGGCGCTTCGCCCTGGCGCAGAGCAAGCATCACGACCTGACCGAACGGACGGCGAGAAGCTTCCTCGACCTCGTCGACGTCCGGACCCACGATGGAGATCCGTCCGTGACGTACGAGCCCCGCCTGCTGGGAGCTCAGGACGATGGCCTGCGAGGCCGTCGAGGGGTGGCCGAACTCTACGGCCATGTCTTCCGCCAGGACGATGTCGGTCTTGCCCTTCTCTCGCGTCTTGAAGCCGAACTCGTTCTCGAGGAGGTCCAGATCGCAGGGGGCGCAGCACGGGCGGATGCGCTCCTCGCGATCGGCGAGGAACCGCCGCGCCCGCCGGATGAGAGGAGCCATGTCGCCCGCCTCGAACCGGGGCGGCTTCTCCGAGCGCGAATCCGCTGTTTCGACCGAGTCGAGCACGGCTATCGGGCTCCTAGGCGACGACGGTCTTGCCGGCCGCGAAGTCGGCGGCGATCAGCGCAGCACCCAGGGCGCCGACGATCTGGGGGTCCACCCCGTCGAAGTGCTTGATCTCGGTCTTCAGCTTGCTCTCGATGGCCCTCTGGACGCCCTTGTTCTTCGCCACCCCGCCGGTCATCGCGATGTCCTCGACGAGCCCGAGCCGCCGCGAGAGCGATGCCACGCGCCCCGCCAGCGACAGCAGGAGCCCCTTGACGATGCGCGGCAGCTCCACCCCGTCGTTGATCAGGTTGATCACCTCGCTCTCCGCAAAGACGCTGCACATGCTCGTGATCGTGCAGGGATCGCCCTCTCCGAAGTAGTGGTCCCCCAACTGCGCGATCGGCAGCTCCATCGAGCGGGCCATCGCCTCCAGGAAGCGCCCCGTGCCGGCCGCGCACTTGTCGTTCATGGCGAAGTCCAGGAGGTTGCCCCGCTCGTCGATACAGATCGCCTTGGTATCCTGGCCCCCGATGTCGATCACCATGCGAACGCTTGGTAGAAGGAAGTGGGCCCCGCGCCCGTGGCAGGTGATCTCGGAGATGTTTCGATCCGCGAATTCCACCTGCGCCCGCCCGTAGCCGGTGCCGACGACCAACTCGACGTCCGACACGTCGACGCTCGCCTCCGCCAGCGCCTTCTCGTAGATCTCGCGGGCCGTGCGCTTGGGGTTCGTGGAGCTCGGGCCCACGACCTGGCCCGCGGATCTTCCGTCGACGAGAATCACGGCTTTGGAAGCGGTGGACCCGATATCGACGCCTGCTACGACCGACATTTCCTTCCTCCTTCGATCATGCGATGCGCGCTTCCTGGCCTCTCAGCTTGCGCGGAACCACGATCTCGTTCACGAACCTCTCCACTTCGAAATAGACGTCTTCATAGGGCGTGACACGAGGATCGAACATGTCGAACTCGAAGATCAACAGCGGAATGTCAGCGCGGCGACATGCCTCCTTGAAGAGCCCGATCCCTCCCCACGCGTGCTTGCAGGCGATGTGACCCGCGAAGATGAAGCAATCCGCGTTCCAGTTCTCGAAGAGGTGCATGGCGTCACCGAGGTAGACGTCGATGTTGCTACGGAACTGGCGTGCCATCGGGTGGCAAGCCACGAGCTTGCGGGCCAGGCCGTAGAGCATCGTTTCGGGCGTCTTCGTGTCGACCAGCCCCTCGTTGGCGTAGTAGCCGAAGATGTCGACCGGCACGGTCAGGCCGAGATCGCGCTCGAACCAGTCGTAGATCTGCATGTCGGTCCAGACCGCGTCCTGGTACCAGATCGCACGAACGCGCTCCTCGAAGAACCGCTCCTCCCGCTCGCTGCGTTCCCTGGCCTCCCGCAGCAGGCTCCTGGCGATGTCCACGCCCTCCGGTGATCCGGAGAAGAGGACCTGCACCATCAGGGTGAAGGCGACCAGCTTGCTCGACTGCGTCAAGGGGGTGAGCTTGCGCCACTCGAGCCACTCCCAGAGCGCCTCGGTCGCCTGGTTGGAGAGCTCGCACACCTCGCGCAGCCGGTCGTAGTCCAGCCTGCAGCCGGTGTGCTCCTCCAGGAAGGGGATGAGCTCCTTCAGCTGCGCGGCCACGTGCCGGATCGTCTCCTCGTTGTGGTAGTAGGGCACGTCCACGGCGAAGAAGGGAGCGCCACTCAGCTCCTGCATGACCTGGGTGCTCAGGACCTGCGCATCGCACGGCGTGTTGATGCCGACCGTGCAGGCCGCGGGCGGATACAGGCCCTTCTGGATCGCGCCGATCGCGATCTTGTCCGCCGAGCAGCAGTCCGGAGGAATCCCCGCGGACTGGGAGCTGTCTATGAAATCGAGCGAGAAATCGATGTTGCCCAGCAGGTTGTGCAGGCAGCCTGCGGACTCGATCGCCACGGGGCAGGCGTCGCCGAGGGCATAGGTCAGCTCCGGATTGAAGCCGAGGTTGTGCCACACGAAGGGCTTCTGCTCGTCGACGTGGTGGAGCATCTTCTCGAGATACACCGCAAGGCCATGCAGCAGAGCATGGAAGCCGTGGGCATCCGGATCTCCCGCGAAGAAGCGCTGGAGCACCGGCAGAGAGCGGAAGAGCTCCCCCCACTCGGGAGTGTTGATGATCGCTTCTCGGTTCATCTTGCACCTCCGGCGGCCGCCTTCTGGGCCCGCGCAACCTCGATTCTCTCCAGGAAGGCCTGGACGCGGGTCTTCACCTGACCCGTCGGCACGACGTTGTACTCCCGGGTCAGGGAGAGAACCGGGAAGGCGTCCTCGTTCTTCGCGCGATGAAGGACGTTGTGCAGGTCGGCTCCCCACGGATCGCAGAAGACGATGCGCTCGAAGACCACCCCGTCGCCCCGCGCCGCCTGCACGCACTGCTTGAGCTCCTCCCAGCGCCTCGGGAAGTCGCCCATCATGCGGGCGCAGGAGGAGCTGAAGAAGTAGGTGCGGCCGATCTCGTCGAGCGGGTCGGCCGCGTCTTCGTCCATCTGGGGGAGCACCGAGCGAGCGCCAAAGCACAGACGGTCCGCCACCACGAGGGCGCCCTGGCTCTCGATGGCCTCCACGAACTCCGGTTCATCCAGCTCGGCGCCGATCATGACCAGCCTCCCTCGGGAAGAGTCCAGTCCGGGCCGAGCCTCGAGCGCCTCGATCAACTCGTCGGCAAGCTTGCAGAAGACGTCCGGCGGCAGGACCTGGGAGGCGACGTGCACCGACAGGGCCTCGGCGCCGGACAGCTTCGGTCGATCTTCGAGTCGCATCCGGTTGAGTGTCTCGAGACGCCGGCGGTTCTCGTTCAGCTTCCGGATGGCCTCTCTCAGGTGACCGTCGTCGATCTTCACATCGAAGTGGCCTGCCAGGCCGTCGACGAGGTTCCGCAGCTCCTGCAGGTAATAGCCGTAGAGGCTCTCGCGCGGGTTGCGCGGCACGGAGAGGAAGCCGTGAAACGGGATGCCCGTCTTCTTCACGAACACGTCCGCCGAGCGCCGAACGTGATCGCAGGCGTTCGACGATATCTCGCCGTCGAGAAAATCGTATTGCCCGTCCAGGGCAATGCTCATGACGTGGCGGGCGTACGTACACAGGCGGCTGCTCAGATAGGCGTCGCCGAGCGACGAGTCGGTCGAGCCGGCTCCCCGCAGCCTCAAGGGGAGGGCCCCCGCCGCCAGGATGATCTCGCGGGGCACGTAATGGCAGAAGTAGCCGATGACCGGGCTCCCGGAGGCCTTCCACTCCTCGACGTGGCGATTCGTGTGGCTGCGGGTCAGCTCTCGAATCTGATGAAGGATGTCCTCGGCCATCTATGCCTCCTGTCCCCGGAGATCTGCTCCCGCAGATCCGTCGGATACACGCAGTCCCTTCCAGAGCGTCTGGACCGCCCTGTCCACCAGGGATTCGAGGGTCTCCCTCGTGAACACGGTTTGCAGGCCGCCCATGGAGAGCAGGACGATTCCGGTTGCCGAGCCAACCACGATTCCGGCGATCGCCCAGGGGTCGACCCGCGCGATCAGACCTTCCCGCATGGCCCGTTCCGCCCAGGCCACCACGACGCCCAGGCACTCCCGCTCGAGAGCCGCGACCCGGCCCCGGAGCTCCTCCGAACAGTTCGCGATCATCTCCGGGGTGGCCTCGCTGAAGATCATGCGGAAGTACTCGCCGTGGTTCCGCGAGAAGGCGACGATCGCGTCGATGATCTGCTCGATGCAGTCCTCGACCGGAAGTTCGTCCTGGGGGATCTCCGTGAGCTTCTCGAGGAGAAGCTCTCCGCCTTCCACACAGATGGTGATGAAGAGCTCGTCCTTGTTGACGTAATCGAGATAGACCGTTCTCTTGCTGTACCCAGCGCCGGAGGCGATCTGCTGGATCGTGGTGCCGCGGTAGCCCTTCTCGAAGAAGAGACCGCGGGCCGCATCGAGGACCTCGTCCCCGCGGCTTCTCTGTCTGCTCCTGGCTCGCGTTGTTTGCACTTGCATCAGTTCGAAATCCCTGCCCGAGAGCCCCGTTCGCGTCCGATCGGCGGAGGTAACCGTTGGTTAGTAACCAATGGTTACCTCACTTCGCCGATCGCGTCAAGGCTTGTCGTGCTGCCTCCCGATCCGGACCGGGGGGTCGGGCAGATCCGTAAGATATTGAAATCAAGAGTTTTTTTCTTCGGTCAGGCGACGCGCGCAGCTGGCGCCCGAGGAGCGGCTCGGCGCACCGTCGGCTCCCGAAGCTTCCCGGGCCGGGTCACGGAGGATCGGGAAGTCAGCCCGGGTATTCTCTTGCCCGTCTCACAAGGAGCCCCCATGACGATCCAAACCGAATCCCGCAAGGCCTTGCGCGAGCTCATCGACCTCCTCAGCGAGATCGACGAGCGTTGGGCGAGCCCCGAGTGGAGGCTCACCAGCGAGGCCGACGTCGTCGGTGCGCACCGCGCGCTCATGCACATCCTCGAAGGCGGACTCGGCGGAGTGTTCGAGTCGGACCCGAGCCGCCCCGACTTCCGGCGCATCGTGTCGCCCAGCCGCAAGTTCACGGGAGACAACCCCGATGCGATCTACTACGACGCGCCGATCTCGGGCGATCGCGAGTACATCGTGCGCGGCAATATGGACGGCGCCGTCTACATGTCCATCACGCTGGAGGTGGGAAGCCAGGACGGCTCGATGCCGAGCCGGACGGCCGGCGTCCTCAACGATACGCAGCTCGACGTCGCGGCTGACGGGAGCTTCGAGATCCGGGTCGGCGGCCCGGCTCGGGACCGCAATTGGCTCGCACTCGATCCCGAGGCGTCCCGCATCACCACACGTCACTACTACGAGAACGAGCTTCCCGCGGCGGCCGATCCGAGGCGCTCCCCGGCGCTGACGATCGAGGTCGTGGACCCCGGGCCGCCGCCTCCACCGCCCGACGATGGCTCCGTGGCCGCGGGCATTCGCCGGGTCGCCCAATTCGTTCGCAGCCGGACCCTCGACCAGCCGCCCATGGCCGAGGCGGAGCTGCCCGCCTTCGTCTCGATCGTGCCCAACCAATTCCCCGCGCCCGTTACACCCGGCGACTTCGGGCTCGCCGCCTTCGATGCCGCCTACTCGATGGCCCCCTATGTGATCGGGCCCGATCAGGCCCTGGTCATGAGGGGGCGNNTCATGAAGGGGCGCTGGCCCGAGTGTCGCTGCGCGAACGTGAGCCTCTGGAATCGCCACCAGCAGACCTACGACTACACGAGCCGGCGGGTCTCCCTCAACCGGAAGCAGACCGCGCTCGAGAACGACGGAAGCTTTGTGATGGTCATCGCGGAGCGCGACCCCGGCATTCCCAATTGGCTCGATTCGGAGGGAAGGCCGTTCGGGATCGTCTTCTGGCGCTTCATGCTGCCCGAGGGCCCCATCGAGACACCGACTGCCGAGGTGGTCGCGTTCGATCAGATCGCGAAGGGATGATTCGATGAACGCTGGATCGACCGGCGCGCTGGTCGAGATGGCCGCGCGTTACGAGCGCCCCGACTGGGTGCGGCGCCTCAACCTGATGGGCGAGTCGGTGGGTGGCGCCGAGCGCATGGTTCCGCTCGACGCAGACGAGCTGCTCGAGCTGGCGACCGCTTCCCTCGGCGCCGGCGAGTACTCGGACCTGGGTGATCCCGAGTGGCGCAATCGCTTCCGAACCCTCACCGAGCTTCTCGGCGGCTTCGGCTTCCACGTGGTCGGCCGGCTGATCACCCGCCAGGAGCTCCTGCGGGCGCTCCGGACGCGGCTGCTCCTGTCTCGAGCCTTCGACGCGGATCCCGGCATCGAGGAAGAGAAGGTCGAGGCCCCCGTCATCGTGACCGGACCCGCCCGCTCGGGGACCACGATCCTCTACGAGCTGCTGTGGCTCGACCCGAGCTTGCGGGCGCCGCTCGCCAGCGAGGCCCTGCATCCGATCCCGTTCTCTGACGCGGTGGCGGGGGCAGACGACCCGCGCGTTGCCATGGCGGAGTGCGAGCAGGAGCTCTGGGCCGACGTGCAGCCGGAGTTCGCGGCCATCCACGAGCTGCGCTCGGATCTGCCGGTCGAGTGCGTGACCTTGACGGCGCCGAGCTTCTGCGGGCCTCACTGGGGAATGATCGCGCCGGAGCCGGTTCCCCTCGATCCGCCGGTCGACTACGCGTTCCACCGGCGCATCCTGCAGGCTCTGCAGCGGGGGCGAGAGAAGCGCAGCTGGCTGCTGAAGACGCCCGGCCACCTGGCGCTGCTGCCGCTCGTCTTCCAGAACTATCCCGACGCGTGGATCGTTCAGACCCATCGCGATCCGGCCAAGACGATGACCTCGACCGTCAGCACGGTCGCCATGATCCGATGGCTGCGCACCGACAAGGTGGAGCTGGCCGCTCTGCCGGCCGTCATCGAGGGAGCCTTCGGCGGGACCCTCAACTCGGTGGCCGAGCAGCGCAAGACGGGTGCCCTGCCGGACCGCTTCGTCGACGTCCACTTCCAGAGCCTGATGGCGGATCCCGTCGGCGGCGTCGAGCAGGCCTATGAGCGCATGCAGCGCGAGTTCACCTCGGAACATGCCGACAGGATTCGCACCTATCTCGCCGAGAAGCCCCGGGGCAAGTTCGGAGTCCACAAGTACAAGGCCGCGGATTGGGGGTTCGACGCGGAGGCGCTGCGGGGCCGGCTCTCGCCGTACATCGACCACTTCGGTGTAGCTCTGGAGAAGGACGCATAGTGCTCCGACGGCCGGCGGCGAGGGAGAAGAGC
>JABAHP010014657.1_pt1 | contig 20798 bp, 18 predicted proteins | sample 7062081 | NCBI WGS metagenome assembly JABAHP01 (sample SAMN14534357, study PRJNA622989) | marine sediment metagenome | biome: marine biome [ENVO:00000428]; feature: marine pelagic biome [ENVO:01000023]; material: deep marine sediment [ENVO:00002113] | place: India: Gulf of Kutch | collected...
CCTCCGAGGGAAGCGTCGTGTTTTCTGCTGGTAATTCTACGGGCTTTGGGATAGAATCGCAAGGGCTGCGCCCTGATGACCCTGGGGGCGGGGGCCTGTTACCCCCACATTAGAGGAGGTAATCTCGATGAAAAGCCGGCGTGTGCTTGCTACGCTATTCCTGGGCCTGGGATTGACCCTGGCCCTGCTGTGGACGCTGCAGGTGCCATCTGCCCCTTCGCTGGCCGAGAGCGATCTCGCGCCCACTCCACCCACTCTGGACCGGTTGCCTGACCCTGTCGTCATCGCTGGCGGCCTCGTCACCGACCTCGTAGGCAGCCCCCTGGGCGACATCTTCGTCTACGTCTATCAGGGTACGACCCCGGTCCAGATCCCGTTTCAGATCGACGAACGGGATGGGGGCGGGACGTACGTCGCTGTGGAGGATGGTCAACTGGACGACAACGATGAAATCGTCTTCATGGCCGCGGACGGAGGCGGTTGGGTGGACAATCCTGCGCTGGACGCAAGTGGTACATCCATCATGCCGATCTACGTTGTCGCCCTCACCGATCCCCTCAGCGATACCCACGCCTGGGCCTACATCTTTCGCTCGGCTGCCCTGAGCCGCACCTTCGCCGCCGACTACGTCTCCTACGATGGCGACAACGACCGGTTCACCAGCCCCGGTCGATACGCCATTGGATTCAATGCTGCCCATGCGTTCAGGGATTACCTGACGCTGGGTGACAGCGACGTGGACCTGCTGGACCGGGACAAATTGCGGATCACGGGTACGGTCTCCATTCCTCCCATTCCGCCTTTCTCCATCTCTGCGGATGAGGAGGACATCGCCAAGGCCGGCGTCCATGTCTTAGATGGCCCGGTGCGGGTCGTGCGGGTCAGCACCAGCACTTTCACTGTGGTGGGTCAACAGGACCAAATCACCGGTACCCTGTTTGCCTACCGCTCCCTCCTGGTACAGCCGGCGACGGTTGTGGTTCCAGGCGCTCCCGTCCAGGACATCCATCTGCGTGTCTCGATGGACTGGAACGATCAGGCGTCAGGGATGATCTACTACGATGCCAACAACCCGGCGGGTGCGACTGTCGATGGCGTTGCAGATGCTGTCACGATCACACCCCCCACCCGGTGGAACCAGGTCTCCGGCCTCACCGGCACGATCGTAGCCGTAAGCCGATTCCCTCCCGGGATAGGGGATGCAGCGTCCACTTACTACAAGGATGACAGCGCGATCGACGGCACCGACACGGGCGATCAACGCTCCTACGGCGACGCAGGCTTCCAGGTGGACGACCCCACGCCCGGTACCTACAGTGTGCTGGGGCACATCTACTTCCTGACCGGAACCACGGCCAACGTCGGGGCGAGCTACGTGGCCTACTACGATAATCCCCTCGAAGTGAGTATCGTCCGCTTCACTCCAGAGTGGACCATCTACTTGCCTCTTGCGCTCAAGAGCTGAGTTCGCCCTCTGATTCTCGCGTTTTAGGCTAATCTTAACCGATTCGTCACCACTAAAGGACTCGCCCCTGCTACACTTACTGGCAGTGAGATGATCGCTTGCCAGGAGGTGGCGACTCAGAACGTACGCCTTTAACGTAATCAACCCTGCGCGTGGCGGGACACCCAGGTTCGGCATATCGGGTGGGCGGGGCACCTGTGCAGCCCACACTACTGTCTGTAGCCTTTGCCATCTACTCAACTGAAGGCTCTGACCCTGAATTCACAGGATTGAGCCTTCGATCACGGCCAATCAGGCTCACGCGGAACCTTGTCCCGTGAGCCTTGTTTCTTTTTGGGTGGCTCCACCGGCCGCCAACGGATTTTTAGTCCTTTCGATACCCTGCCTTAACGCCCGTTTACTAGAATAGTTTAATGGCCCGCAAGCGGTCNNCGCAAATCCGTGGAGAGGTGAGGTTGCATCATGAAGAGAATGCGTCTCCTGGTAGCGATGCTGATTATATGGCTCTTTCTCTTCTACAATATCGAGCGGTTGAGTAGGCCTGTCGATATTGCCGGTCCCGCCTACACTTTCGTGCCGCTCATGGCTGTTCTCACCATGCTCGTTCCCGGCTTTCGTAAATTGCCGCTGTGGGTGCTGTTGGGGGTGCCCATCCCGATATACCTGGCGATCAAGGCCTGGACGCCGCATGACGTGTGGGGCGCGGCGCTGCCCTTGACGGTGACGGAGATATGTGTCATTGCCATCACGACCCTTCTGGCCCGTTGGGTGGATAGCGGTGTCGGTGAGTTTGAGAGCGCCATCGCTCGCATCACCATTGGACAGATCGACTCCCTTCCTGAATCTTTTGCTACGGGTCAGGCCGCGATGTATCGGGAGATGAGGCGGGCCCGTCACCATCAGCGTCCCCTGGCGCTGATGGCCATCGGGGTCGATGAGGAATCAATCCAGATTGCCCTGGATCGCATGGTGCAGGAAGCGCAGCAGGCGATGATAAAACGGTATGTTCTGTCTGACGTCGCCAGGACGCTGTGCGATGAACTGGAGGACTACAATATTGTCGCCCAGAGCAGTGATCATTTTCTCGTGTTGTTGCCGGAAGTGACATCGGAGCAGTTGGACGATCTGAGCGGCCGGTTGCACAGTGCGTTATCTGAGCGGCTCGGAGTTGCCTTGCAGATCGGCAGCGCATCTTTCCCCGAGGATGCCGTGACCTTCAAGACTCTCGTGGAGAAGGCTGTCGTGGAAATGGATGAGGGCTTGAAGCCGGCGCCTTCCCCCGGACCTCAACGCATATCGACGTCGGTTACATAGTAGTTGCAAAGGACAAGATCAATGACGGGACCACTGGAATTAACGATCATCAATCAGCCTCGGGTTTTTCCCTATCGGAGCGAGTACCAAATCGCCAAGCGGATCATGGACGTGATCATCTGTCTCGTGGCTCTGCCCCTGGTTCTTCCCTTGATGGCTATCTGTGCGCTGGTCATCCGCATCGATTCGCCGGGACCCGTCCTCTTCATTCAGGAGCGCATCGGCAGGGGAGGGCGTCGCTTTCGAATGTACAAGTTCCGCACGATGCGGACTGACCTCGATGACAGTGCTCATCGCGCCTTCATGAAGGCCTACGTCGGCGGACAGATTGGCGGCGATGGGGAAGGCAGCAGGAGCGTCAGCTTGCGCCGTCCGGCCTCGAAGGCACCCGTGAACGGACTGTTTGGCGACAATGGAGGCCAAAGGATCTACAAACCCGTGCAGACCTCGCAGCTCACCCGGGTGGGGCGCGTCCTGCGTAAAACCAGCCTGGACGAACTGCCCCAGATCTTCAACGTGCTGAGAGGGGAGATGAGCCTGGTTGGCCCGCGGCCCAACGTGTCGTGGGAGGTGGAGGAATACCGCGGTTGGCACTGCGAGCGATTGGAAGTTCTCCCCGGCATCACCGGCCTGGCTCAGGTGCGGGGACGAAGCGGCATATCCTTCGATCGCATCGTAGAGTATGACATCGAATACGTGGAGAAGCAGGGCCCGGTGCTCGATTTGAAGATCTTGGCGTGGACGCTGATCTCAGTCCTATTTGGGACGGCTGCTGAATAGGGTATAGAGTTGGCGATGGGGGAGAAATTGGCTGTGGCCGCACAGATGGCGCGGTCGTGAACGGGGAGGCTGCACGATTATGAAAGTCGTCATTCTTGCCGGGGGATATGGCACCCGCATCAGCGAGGAGACCAGTGTCAGACCCAAGCCCATGGTGGAGATTGGGGGTAGGCCGATTCTCTGGCATATCATGAAGATCTACTCCCATTACGGCATCCATGAATTCATCATCTGCTGCGGCTATATGGGCCATGTGATCAAGCGATTCTTTGCAGACTATCTTCTCAACATGTCCGATGTCACCTTTGACCTGAGAGGCAACAGGACAGAGATCCATCAGAACGGCGCCGAACCTTGGAAGGTGACCCTGGTCGATACGGGCGACGGAACGATGACGGGGGGGCGCCTTAAGCGGGTCAAGCACTTCATTGGACCTGAAACCTTCTGTTTTACCTACGGGGATGGCGTGAGCGACATAGATATCCGGCAGTTGATTGCCTATCACCGAGAGCAGAAGACGTTGGCTACCCTGACGGCGGTTCAGCCCCCCGGGCGATTTGGGACCTTCAACTTGGCGCAAGGACAGACCAAGGTCCCCCGCTTCAGGGAGAAGCCCCAGGGTGACGGTGCCTGGATCAATGGAGGCTTCTTCGTCCTGGAGCCTGGTGTGATGGATTACATCGCGGGCGACTCGACTGTCTGGGAGCGGGAGCCGCTACAGGGCCTGGCACGGGACGGTATGCTGTCCGCCTATAGACACGATGGATTCTGGCATCCCATGGATACCCTGCGGGACAAGAACGTTCTGGAACAGATGTGGACCTCAGGCGATGCCCCTTGGAAGATCTGGGAATGAATAGAGAATTCTGGAAAGACAAGGACGTTCTGGTCACTGGACACACTGGGTTTAAGGGAAGTTGGCTCTCCCTGTGGTTGCAGAAGCTGGGGGCAAAGGTCGTGGGGTATGCGTTGTCTCCGCCAACGGAGCCGAGCCTGTTTGAGATCGCCCAAGTAGCCGATGGAATGACTTCCATCACGGGAGACGTTCGCGATCTAGAGCATCTCCAGGCGGTCATTGCTGAGCATTGTCCCGAGATCATCATCCATATGGCTGCTCAGCCGTTGGTCCGCTACTCTTATGAAAATCCCATAGAGACATATTCCACCAATGTCATGGGTACCGTGAATATGCTGGAGTCGGTTCGACAGTCGCAGAGCGTGCGGGCTGTTGTCAGCATTACGAGCGATAAGTGCTATGAGAACAAGGAGTGGATCTGGGGGTACCGGGAGAGGGATCGCTTGGGAGGGCACGACCCATATTCTAGTAGCAAAGGCTGCGCCGAATTCGTCATAGCAGCCTATCGCGATTCTTACTTCCCACCGCGGGAATACCAGCATCGCGGGGTGGCCGTGGGGAGTACCCGGGCGGGCAACGTGATCGGGGGTGGTGACTGGGCCAAGGACCGATTGATACCAGACATCATGACTGCGATCATGGAGGATCGGCCCGTGGTTATTCGCAGCCCCAATGCGATCCGGCCCTGGCAGCACGTGCTCGAACCGCTCCACGGGTATCTGTGTTTGGCGGAGCACCTGTGGATGCACGGTCCGAAATTCGCCCAGGCCTGGAATTTCGGGCCTAGCAGCGGGGATGCCAAGCCGGTCTCGTGGATTGTAGAATTCCTGACCCGTCTCTGGGGCGAGGGTGCCCGCTGGGAGCTAGACTCGGCCGACCATCCCCACGAGGACACGTACCTGAAACTGGACTGCTCCAAGGCAAGAAGTCTGCTGCGATGGGCACCGAAGCTGCATCTCTCCATGACCCTCGAGTGGATCGTCGAATGGTACCGAGCCTACCAGCAGAACAAGGACATGCGCCATCTGACGGAAGGACAAATTGCTCGCTTTGAGAGCATGGAGGTCGCATGATTTTCAAGGAGTCTGGACTAGAGGGCGCATTCATCGTCGAGATAGAACCAATAAGGGACAATCGCGGGTTTTTTGCCCGGGCATGGTGCCAAGAGGAATTCGAATCCCGTGGCCTGATTTCGTGCTTCGTTCAGAACAACATCACCTTTAGTCCCAAGACGGGGACGCTGCGAGGCCTGCACTATCAAATACCGCCCCACGGAGAAGCCAAGTTGGTGCGGTGTACTCAGGGCGCGATATATGACGTCATAATCGATCTGCAACCTGAGTCGCGGACTTACCTACAGTGGCTGGGCGTGGAGTTGACGGCAGACAATCGCAAGATGATCTACATGCCTGGAGGGTTCGCCCACGGCTACCAGATTCTGGTGGATAGGACAGAGGTGTTCTATCAGGTGGGGCAGTTCTACGCACCCGAGTACGAGAGGGGCATACGTTGGGATGATCCGGCTTTTGCGATCGACTGGCCAATAGCTCCTCCGCTGATCCTCTCTGAAAAGGATACCCGCTGGCCAGATTTCTCGCCACCGAACCGGCAGAAGAGTGACCCACAACAGTAGCAGCATTGCAGGTTTCCTGGCTGATACTTGGTGGTTTGGGCTCACCAAGAGATTGCCAGAGCAGGACTTCAAGGATCTGGCTGTCCTTCGCCGTGAGCAAGGTTTCTCGGCTGTCCAACTTGTCGTGGGTGTGCCGCCAGAGGTTGGTCCCGAAAATGAGAACGTCCAAAGCCAGGCAGGATATCCGTGGACTCTCGACGGAGGATTCAACCAGGATTACTTGGGACTTGCTCGGGATAGAATACAATACCTTAACAACCTGGGCCTTGCTGTAGTCGTATATGGCGCTTGGGGCCACCAGATAGAATGGCTGGGAAGAGCGCGGATGGCTGAGTGGTGGCTTAAGATCGTAGAAGCACTAGACTCACTTGATGTCATCTATTGTCTGTGCGGTGAAAGCAACCTTTGGGTTGGTGAATCGACAGGGTTATTGCCGGGAAAATCCACCGATGACCTTGCCGGGAGTCAGGGCTTGCCCCTGCTGCCTCCGCGGATCAGGGGTATCTTGGCGAGATATTTCAGCCGCCTCAAGAAGCTATCTTATAGAACGCAATACAGGCAGCGCCGCGAAGATTGGAGCCTTGTCTTGGAGACGGTATCACAAGTGACCGACAAACCCATCATCGTTCATCCCACTCCGGATGAGACTGGCTATGAGGCGGTCTGCAACCCAATGCTGTTATCGGCGAATACGGCACATACTGGTCACGACTTGGGTGCCAAGAATCGCCTGTGGCAGATGCCGTTGGCTCTGCAGGTGGACGGCCGTACCCATAGAGGTTTCATCAATTTGGAACCATGGTATGAGGGGATCGGGGATCAGTTCTGGGTCGAAGATCAGATGTTCTCCTATTGGGTGTCGATGCTGGCAGGCGCAACAAGCTACTGCTACGGCGCACATGGAATCTGGAACGTGGGAGACGGGAGATTCCTGGCTCACTGGGGCAAGCAGACATTCGCTCAGGCCCGTGAGCTGGATACGCCACGACTTCTTGGTCTTTCGCACAATCAGTACCTAGTGCGCAATGATCCCGGAAGCAAGACGTTCTATGAGGCAGCGGGAGAGGGGCTTATCACCATCGGAAGAAAGACAGGGGAGAAGACGACGCAATTCTTCCCAGACGTCGCCAGAGCCAAATGTGTTCCCAGCGGGGATATTTGGCTCCCGCTCCAAGGTGCATTTGCAAGCGTACTACCACTGGAAGGCCCGGTAGTCGTCTTCGTCGACTGATCGCCCGTAAACTGAGCCTTTCTAGTAGGTCTGGCCGCCACGATTGCACGGAGCGGAATTTTCAAGGCGACGTTTGCTGTTTTCAGGCTCAGGCGATATAATCGATTCGAAAACCACAAATTGGGCCTGCAAAAGCGGTTTTGCGATGTACGTGTCTTAAGTGGGCATCGCCAGACCGGGATCTGTTGTATGCGTGAGGGCATATGATCATTGTTGACAAGGCACTGGAAAAACGACACCACGAGGGCGATCCGGTTCGAGTGGCCATGGTGGGAGCCGGCTACATGGGGCGTGGGATTGCCCTGCAGATCGTTACAGCTACTGTGGGTATGGACCTGGTGGCGGTCTCAAACCGTACGCTCTCGCAGGCCGAGCGATCCTACCGGCAAGCAGGCGTTGACTCGATTGAGGTGGTTGAGACCGTCGCTCAGTTGGAGGAAGCGGTGGCCCAAGGCCAGTGTGCCATCACAGATGATGCGATGTTGCTCTGCCAGGCGGAATCCATTGACGCCGTGATCGAGGTGACGGGCACCGTTGAATTCGGTGCCCGCGTGGCGCTGAAGGCTATTGAACACGGCAAGCACATCATCCTGATGAATGCGGAGCTTGATGCTACCCTTGGGCCAATTCTGAAGGTGCATGCCGATCGTGCTGGCGTTGTGATCACCAACGCTGACGGCGACCAACCCGGCGTGATCATGAACCTCCACCGCTTTGTGGGAGCCATCGGCTGTGAACCCCTGCTAGCCGGCAATATCAAGGGCCTGCACGATCCGTATCGCACTCCCGAGACCCAGCGCGGATACGCAGCCAAGTATCACCAGAAGCCTCGGATGGTCACGTCCTTTGCCGACGGCACCAAAATCTCGATGGAGATGGCGACCGTGGCCAACGGTACGGGCTTCAAGGCCGGCAAGCGTGGCATGTATGGACCCCATTGTAGCCATGTGAAGGATGCCCTCACTCTGTTTCCATTGGACCAGTTACTCGATGGTGGCCTAGTCGACTACCTCGTCGGCGCTGAGCCCGCCCCTGGTGTGTTCATCTTGGGGTACAACGAGCATCCCATTCAGCAGCGCTACCTGAAATACTACAAGATGGGCGATGGTCCGCTGTACGTCTTCTACACCCCGTACCACTTGTGCCATCTTGAAGTGCCTCTGACCGTGGCTCGCGCTGTGTTGTTTGGAGATGCAGCTCTCGCTCCGCTGGGCGGCCCGGTATGCGACGTAATCGCCGCTGCCAAGCGTGACCTGAGGAGAGGCGAGGAGCTCGACGGCATCGGCGGATTCACCTGCTACGGGCTGCTTGAAAACTCTGAAGTCTGCCAGGTTGAGAACTTGTTGCCCATGGGCCTGTCCCAGGGCTGTCGTCTCAAGAGGGATATCGCCAAGGACCAGGCCATCACCTATGCTGACGTGGCGGTGCCTGAGGGACGTTTGTGCGACAAGTTGCGAGCGGAGCAGACCGCTTACTTCACCTCGTCGTCAGTCCCCGTGGCAGAGGCGTAGACCAAGGCGAGCGCTAGGACAGATGATGACAGCCACTACGCACGGCAGCTGCATAGCGTCATTGGGACCGGTTGAGATTTCGTCAGAGAGGAATGCAGAATGCAGACGGTAAAACATATCGAGCGACAGCCAGCGATGACTGCTCTGTCGCCCTCAAGCGCCGACCATGCGCCGGTGGTTCGGATTGAAGCCTCCAAAGGGTGGGTCTCTCTTCGGCTTCGCGAGCTGTGGGAGTACCGGGAGTTGCTGTACTTCCTTATCTGGCGTGATGTCAAGGTGCGGTACAAGCAGACGGTGCTGGGTGCAGCCTGGGCCATCATCCAGCCCCTCTTCACCATGGTCGTCTTTAGCCTGTTCTTTGGAAGGCTGGCCAAGATCCCCTCCGATGGCATCCCCTATCCTATCTTCAGCTATGCTGCGTTGGTGCCGTGGGCCCTCTTCTCCAAAGGGCTGAGCCAGGGCGCGAACAGCCTGGTGGGTGGTGCCAGGCTGATCAGAAAAGTCTACTTCCCGCGCCTGGCGATGCCGATTGCGACGGTAGTGGGTGGCGTCGTGGATTTCGCGCTGGCCTTCGTCGTGCTGCTAGGTATGATGCTTGCCTATGGCATTGTCCCCACCCTCAATGTGCTCTGGCTTCCTCTCTTGGTGCTTCTGGCTATGACCACCTCTCTCGGGGTGGCCCTCTGGCTTTCCGCTATGAACGTGCAGTTCCGAGACGTGGGTTATCTGGTACCGTTCCTGACTCAGGTCTGGTTGTATGCCACGCCGATTGCCTATCCCAGCAGCCTGCTCCCACAGCCCTGGCGCACGTTGTATGGCATCAACCCCATGGCTGGTGTGGCAGAGGGTTTCCGTTGGGCTTTGTTGGGCACGGATACAGCTCCTGGTCCCATCATCATCGTTTCCGTGCTGGCAGCGCTGGCGCTGCTCGTCAGTGGGGCATACTATTTCCGACGTATGGAGAAGACTTTCGCAGATGTGGTGTAGGTGGACCCAATGAATGATATTGCAGTTCGCGTACAAGGTATCGGCAAAGAGTATCAGATTGGCAGGAAGCAGGAGAAATACAGAACCCTGCGCGACACGTTGGCCGATGCGTTTATGTCGCCGGTCCGTCGCGCCGGTAAGTTGCTGCGCGGTCAGGCTACGGGCGCGGCCGAACTGGACGAAACGATATGGGCGCTCAAGGACGTCTCCTTTGACGTCAAGCGGGGCGAGGTGGTCGGTCTGATTGGCCGCAACGGCGCGGGCAAGAGCACGCTGCTCAAGGTCCTCTCGCGCATCACCGAGCCGACGGAGGGGTTCGCCGATATCTATGGCCGAGTGGGTTCGCTGCTGGAGGTGGGCACCGGCTTTCACCAGGAACTGACCGGACGAGAGAATGTCTACCTGAACGGGGCCATTCTGGGTATGAAGCGGGTTGAGGTTGATCGTAGGTTCGATGAGATCGTGGCCTTCTCCGAGGTGGAGAAATTCATTGACACACCGGTCAAGCATTACTCCAGTGGCATGTACCTGCGTCTGGCCTTTGCCGTGGCTGCCCATCTGGAGCCGGAGATTTTGCTCGTGGATGAAGTGCTGGCGGTGGGCGACGCGCGATTTCGGAAGAAGTGCCTCAACAAGATGGAGGATGTGGGACAGCAGGGCCGTACGGTTCTGTTTGTGTCGCACAACATGGCGGCCATTTCCCGCCTCTGCGAGCGAACCATCCTACTGGATGAAGGTAGAGTGTTACAGGATGGTCCATCGCACCAGGTGATCAGAACCTATTTGAGCTCTGACGAAGGCACGATGGCTTCTCGCGAATGGCCGGACCCTGCGAAGGCGCCCGGTGGTGAGGTAGCTCGCCTGCGTGCCGTGCGGGTGAGGACAGAGGATGGTTGCATTGCGGACACCGTGGATATCCGACGGCCACTGAGGGTCGAGATGGAGTACGAGGTACTCAAGTCAGGCCACGTGCTGCTCCCTCATTTCTACTTCTGGAACCAGGAGGGAGTGAATGTATTTGGAACGCTTGATCTCGATCCCACCTGGCGAAGGCGTCCCCGTCCGGCGGGGAAGTATGTCAGTGCTGTTAAGATTCCTGGCAATTTGCTGTCGGATGGGATGCTATTTGCCAACGCGGCGCTTGGTGTCCTAGGCAGCCCGTACGTACCACAGTTCTGGGAGCGTAGTGTGATTGCCTTTGAGATCGTTGACAGCTTTGGTAGCGATTCTGCCCGTGGCGACTGGACCGGACCAATGGGAGGCACCGTGAGACCTCTCTTGGAATGGGATACGGAATTCACGCCAGGCGGAAGCGAATCGACTGACGAATAGTTGCCCGTTCGAGTGATCTAATCTCACCAGGCACGGGCAAAATGCTTGGATTCGATCTGCTCAGACTTGAGGAATGGGAATGCTGAAAGGGAGAGCGAGAGAGTTGCTAAGGCGACATCTGGGCTGGGCCGCGTATTCCCGGTTCAGACTTGTTCAGGATATTGTCTGGCGGCTGATCGACCCAGAGGGATATGTCTTTTCACCTCCAGATTCTGCCGTCAGGCTTCTGGTTGGCGGCGATGTTACCTTTGATCTCGAGATCCGAACGCCACGGTATCAAGGGGTATATTGCCTAACAGAGGGGACGTCAGGGAATCGTGCGTTGACGAAGATCAGACACAGGTTTTGGGGAGCCCTGTGCAAGTTCTTCTTCTCCCCCAAGTTCTTCTCTGCCAAGAGCAAGGTGGCTCCCTTTCCAGAGTTTCTGATCAAGACTCCTGAAAACAAAGAGCGCGTGGGGTTGGATCGTCGCCCTCGAAAAATCGTCCGCTTCAACGCCGATCATCCCTCTGGCGCAGCGAAATTCCATCACCCGTTTGAGAAAATCGCCCCGTTCTTGAGGGAGCGGGACCTCGTTCTGGTGAATCTGGAAACCCCACTCACCAGCCATCGCAGGGCCCGCGGGCATTTCTTGAGTGATCCCGGTTATGCTCCGGCTATGAGGGAAGCGGGCATCTCGATTGTGAGTTTGGCCAACAACCATATTTTTGACGGTGGGGAGATGGGGTTCTTGAAGACGCTTGACCATCTCAGGGATGCTGGAATTACCTACGTGGGGGCCGGGAGAGATCTCCAAGATGCCAGGTTGGGCACACTCCTGCAGCTCGCTCACACCAAGTTCATTTTTCTGAGCTATACGCAGTTCTGCAATGCGAATTACTCTTCCATTGCCGCTGACTACCCGGGTATCTTGCCCATGGATCGCGGGCTGATGGTGGAGGATATCGAAGTGGCCAGGGAGAGGGCGGATCTTGTGTTTGTCTGCCTGCACTGGGGGTTTGAGAATCAACCGAACGTCCATCCCAGACAGGTAGAGATCGCTCATTCGCTGATTGACGCCGGGGCGGATGCCATAGTTGGACACCATCCCCATGTTCCTCATGGAATTGAGGTCTACAGGGGAAGACCCATCCTTTATTCACTCGGCAATTTCATCTTTGGGCGTGCCAGAGATGGCTGGTCTGATAACTACTTGGCTGAGATCGTCATTGATCAGCAACGCAATCACATTCAAGGGGTCAGGGTTTACCCCATTTCAGGGCAGGGGCAAGAGCTTCTTCAACCGGAACTACTGAGTGGTGCTCGAGCCGAAGCGTTACTTCACGAACTGCAAATAAAAAGCGCGGCTTTTGGCACGGGAATCGCCATTCAAGACCACATAGGCTATGTCAATATCCAATAGTGGTGTGAGAGGTTGTGACCAATGAAGATTGAGAACTTGAGGTCAGGAAAGGAAGGCAACAGGGCGCGGGTAGCAGCGACGGTGGCGTGGGAGGACTGCGATCGACCCACGCACGAAGTATACTTCGAGACGGACGAATCATTTTCTGAGGGCTTGTCCTGCAACCCGCATGCGTTTCTGGTGGGTTGTGTGATACCGGCCATGCACTACGGGGAAGAGAGGGTCTTCGTGGATGCTGAGATCTGCCCGGAGTTGCGGGATGGCCTGATCACGGCGATGAGCTTGCTTCGTCACTGGTACTACGATCCGGGTCGCCCACTGGTGCGAATCGAGGCCGGAACGCGATCTGATTTGCCCACTCCGCGCACGCCGGAGCGGGCGGGCTTCTTCTTCTCGGGTGGAATCGACTCTTTTGCCACGCTGCGCACTAACCGTCTCGGCTTCCCATTGGAACACCCCGGATCAATCAAGGATGGCCTGCTGGTCTATGGACTCGAGCTTGACGACCCCGAGTCTTTCAAGCCTGTCTTGGATTCGCTTTCCGGGGTGGCGCAGGCGATTGGCATAACGCTCGTTCCTGTCTACACGAATGTCTACCTCAACTACAGACAGGAGGATGCTGAAAATCATTTCGATTTCTGGAGGGATGAGTTTGAGGCAGCGGCCTTTTCCGCTATTGCACATGCGTTCAGTCGGCGGTTCAGTGTGATCAGCCTCGCTTCAAGCTTTGACATTCCTCAGTTGCGTCCCCACGGTTCGCATGCGCTGTTGGATCCAAACTACAGCAGCAGTGACTTGCGGATCCGGCACGATGGCATTGCCCTGTCGAGGTTCGCCAAGACAAAGGTGGTGGCTGAGTGGGATGTGGCACTTCAGCATTTGAGGGTGTGCAACCGGTATAAACGGTACCAGCATGGCAGGCTGAACTGTGGCGAGTGTGAGAAGTGTGTGCGTACGATGCTGATGCTTGTGGCGGCGGGTGCGTTGGACAGGACGCGTGCTTTTCCAACGGATGACGTCTCTGAGGGACTAGTGCGGACGGCGTTACGCATCCGCGATTCTAGTTACGTGCACTATTATCAAGAGATGATCGTCCCTCTGGCGGAAAGAGGCCGTCATGATTTGGTGCGCGCTGTTGAGTGCAAGATAGCCGAATACCATAGGCGTCAGAAGTTGACAGACTGGAATGCGATGCTCAGGGGACTTGATCGACAGTACTTGGGCGGCAGCATCTTCAGGCTAAGGAGATTGGTTCCTCGTCGAAGGATAGGACCGGCTGCTGCTGTTGCTGACAAGCCAACAAGCCAGCGCATCCACAACGCACCATAGGCCGATATGGATTGACAGAGGGGCGCGACCACATGAAGATTGAGAACTTGAGGTCGGAGAAGAGAGGGAGTAGAGCGCGAGTGGCAGCGACGGTGACGTGGGAGGACTGCGATCGCCCCACGCACGAAGTGTACTTCGAGACGGACGAACCATTTGCTGCGGGCCTGTCCTGCAACCCGCATGCGTTTCTGGTGGGTTGTGTGGTACCGGCCATGCACTACGGGGAAGCGAGGGTCCTCATAGATGCCGAGATCTGCCCAGAGTTGCACGATGGCCTGATCACGGCGATGAGCTTGCTTCGTCACTGGTACTACGATCCGAGCCGCCCGCTGGTGCGCATCGAGGCCGGAACGCGATCCGATTTGCCCACTCCGCGCACGCCGGAGCGGGCGGGGTTCTTCTTCTCTGGAGGAATCGATTCCTTTGCGACCTTGCGCGCGAATCGGCTAGGCTTCCCCTTGGAACATCCCTGGTCCATCAAGGATGGCTTGCTGGTCTATGGTCTTGAACTCGACGACCCCGAGGCCTTTGAGCACGTGGTGCATTCGCTGTCCGGGGCGGCCCGGGAGGTCGGCATAACGCTCGTTCCCGTCTACACCAACCTCTACCTGAACTACCGGCAGGAGGATGTTGGGGACGGATTCGATTTCTGGACGGATGAGTTTGAAGCTGCCGCCCTTTCTGCTGTTGCGCATGCCTTCCGTCGGCGGCTCAGTGTGGTCTCCCTCGCTTCCAGCCTTGACATTCCGCACTTATATCCGCACGGTTCCCATCCGCTGCTAGATCCCAACTACAGCAGTGTTGACCTGCGGATTCGACATGACGGTGTCGCCCTGTCGAGGCTGGCCAAGACGAAGCTAGTCGCTGGGTGGGATGTGGCCCTTCAGCATCTGAGGGTGTGCAACGTATACAATCGTTACGAGCCTGACCGGTTGAACTGCGGTGAGTGCAGGAAATGTGTTCAAACGATGCTGACCCTTCTGGTATTGGGTGTGCTGGATCAGACCCGCGCCTTTCCTAGGGACGACATATCTGAGGAATTGCTGTTGGCAAGAGCGCGCCCGAAGACGCCATACCAGGCGTGTTCTTATCAGGAGTTGATCGCAGCTTTGGCGGAAATGGGTCGTCACGATTTAGTGCGCGCTATCGAGCACAGGCTGGCCGTATATCATGATCGTGAACCAGGCCTCAAGGCAGCGGTCAAGCGGTTTGATCGCAAATACTTCGGTGGTAGGTTAAAGAGGTCGATCAGCAGGGCGAGATCGACATTCGCTGGGGTGGGATAGGGTCAAGCGATATCGTGAGACCTGCATCTGGTTTTCGGATAAGGGAGTAGGTTATATGATACTTGATGCCCGCTCGATGCCCGAGGACGAGACAATCGAAACTGACGTTTGCATCGTTGGCGCTGGGATAGCGGGGATCACCCTGGCCCGTGAGTTCATCGGCCAGGAATTCCAGGTCTGTCTCGTGGAGAGTGGCGGGTTGGTGCCCGACAAAGTCACGCAGTCACTTTACTGGGGCGAGAACGTTGGCCATCCCTACTACCCACTCGACACTCACGGCGCCCGCTGTTTCGGCGGCACGAGTCACCGCTGGCATGCTGAGTTGTGTGACAATCGCCTGGGGGTCAGATTGCGGCCGCTTGACGAGATCGATTTTGAGGAGCGTGATTGGGTTCCATACAGCGGCTGGCCTTTCGACAAGCTCCATCTTGATCCCTTCTACGAGCGTGCCCAAACCGTCCTTCAGATCGGGCCCTACGCCTATGGTGTCGGGGATTGGGAGGACCCTGAAAAGAGCCCTCGCCTGCCCTTTGTCAACGGCCAGGTGAAGACGACAGTATTTCAGTTCGGTCCGCGTGATCCCTTCATCGGCGATTACCGCGATGAAATTGCGCGGGCGAACAATATCGCCACCTATCTATATGCCAATGCGATAGAAGTAGAGACGACTGAAACCGCACAGACTGCCACTCGTCTGCGCGTGGCTTGTTTGCAGGGCAACCGGTTCTGGGTATCAGCGAGGCTGTTCATTCTAGCGATGAACGGCATCGAGACGCCGCGCCTGCTGTTGCTCTCCAACGGGGTTCAGAGTGCAGGGCTGGGGAACCAGCACGACCTAGTGGGGAGGTTCTTCATGGAGCATCCCCACCTCTGGTCAGGCATATATGTTCCATCAGATCCCAGTATCTTCAACTCAACGGCCTTATACAGGATGCACGCGGTCAACGATGTGACGATCATGGGCAAACTGACCCTGGCCGAGGAAGTGCTGCGTCGCGAGCGATTGCTGAGTTATTGTGTCTCCATTCACCCTGCTGTGATGCCCGAATGGCTACGTTTTCAAGGAACTGCGTCAAAGGGTGTTGATTCCTTCAAGGTGCTTCGTTCAGCCATTCGCCGTGGGAGGGTTCCTGATGGTCTCGGCAAACACTTGAGTAATATGATCACTGACTTCGACGATCTGGCTATGTCCACTGGCAGAAATGTAGTAAGGCGGCTTGGCAGAGCGGTCGAAAAACATAGGCCTCCGAAAGTCGAGGTCTTCACGCTTAATCATATGAGCGAACAGGCGCCCAATCCAAACAGTCGGGTGACCCTGTCTGGTGAGCGTGACGCTCTCGGCTGCAACCGCGCACAGTTGGATTGGCAGTTTGTCCCGTTGGATATACGTACCATGATCCGGGCGCAGGAGATCATCAGCGAAGAACTCCGTCGTGCTGGATTGGGTCATCTGCATATCGAACTTGAAGACGAGACGCCTCCCCCTGACCTTCATGGCGGGGTTCATCAGATGGGCACGACTCGCATGCATACGGATCCCAAACGGGGCGTCGTGGACGAGAATTGCCGCGTCCACGGTCTCTCCAATCTGTTCATCGCGGGCTCCTCGGTCTTTCCGACCGTCGGCTACGCCAATCCCGTGCATACGTTTGTCGCCCTGGCCTTGCGGCTGGCCGATCACGTGAAGAAACTCTTGGCTTGATTGCTTATATGAACATCACCACGTCTTTAGAAGGGGCGCACATGGCGCGATGGGGAATGGTCATTGATTTGCGGAGATGCATCGGGTGTGGGGCCTGCGAAATTGCCTGCCGGCAGACAAACAAGCTGGCGGTCAACTTCTGGCGGCAGGTAGTCGATTGCGGAGTCAGCGGGCCTCCGGAGAGACAGCGGACGTTTCTGCCCAAGAATTGCGTGCACTGCAGCGAACCCCCTTGCCTGGAGGTTTGTCCTACCACCGCTACCTACCGCCGCTCGGATGGCATCGTAGCCGTCAACTACGATCTGTGCATAGGATGCGGCTATTGCATCGTGGCCTGTCCATACCTCGCCCGCACCATCATCTTCCGCAATACATATGGCTCCTGGGTGGGCCACAGGCCGCAGAAACCAGGCATGGCCACCCCCGACCCTGCCTACGTTGGCGTATGTACCAAGTGCAATTTCTGCATGCCGCGGGTGGACGCGGGCCTGGCGCAGGGGCTGCAACCTGGCCTGCACCCCGAGGCCACCCCGGCGTGCGTGGCCATCTGCAGCACCAGTACGCTGCACTTCGGTGATCTGGACGATCCCGACAGCGAGGTATCCCGGCTGATCCGCGAGAACAAGACGGCCCGTCTTCAGGAAGAACTGGGCACGGACCCGTCGGTGTACTACATCGTGGGATGATGACTTCTGGAAGGGATAGAGGGAGCGATTAAGATGGAACTCATCCAGGCGAAGAAACAGAAGGTATGGGGCTGGCCGGGGGTCGTCAATTTCACCCTGGGGGGAATGGCCAGTGGCTTCTACCTGCTCGGTTCCTTGTCGATGGTCCTTCGGGATGGCATGGTCGGCCTGTCTCAACCCGCAGGGTTCAAGCTGGTGGCCCCGGCGCTGATTGGCCTGGGGTTTCTTGCCCTGACGACGGAGGCAGGCCACCCGCTGCGGGCTCGGTATCTGCTCCGCTATCTGCGCCGTTCCTGGATGTCCCGTGAGACTCTCGCTGGTGCTCTCTTCGTGCCGGCCGCAGTCCTCGACTGGCTCTTTCCACATCCGGCTCTCTGGGGCTTGGCTGCTGCTGCGGCCCTGGGGTTGATGCTCAGCCACGGCTTCATCGTCTACCGGGTCCGGGGGGTAACGGCCTGGAACGTGCCCCTTGTGCCCGTCCTCTTCCTGAGCTCGGGGTTCTTCACGGGCGGCGGGCTGGTGCTATTGGCGGCTCTGCGTGGGTCGGCTCTGCGGGTCGGTCAGGTGGTGATCGGCTTGATCTGTGTCTTGCTGGACCTGGCGGTATGGCTGCTCTTCCTGAACGGGTCCCGCGACCCGACCTTCCGTGAGGCGACGGGCTCGCTTCGCCGTCCCAAATCGTTGTTCTTCATCGTGGGCATTGGCCATCTGCTCCCGGCCCTGTCGCTGTTGCTGCTACTGGTATTGCCGGGGGTTGGCCCCTGGCGCGTTTTCGCAGCGCTGGCCGGACTGGCGATCGTTGCCGGTGGAGTGGGCCAGAAGGCCTCCGTTATCCTGGAAGCTGGCTATCTGCGGGGGCTCGCGCTCGAAGGGCTGCAGCGTGACGCGCGTGGTGCCCATCCTATCTTCCCCCTTTCGTTGCCAGCGATTCGTCAAGGAGGGCGCACTGAATGACGCCAAGGCCCGTGAGTATGCGTGCCCAAGGCCGTAAGGGTAGCCGCCCAGTCTATCGGCTCCTTACAAAGCGCTGGACTCGCTTCTGGATGCAGCGTGCCGGATTGGGTTGCTTTGGACGGATTGCCACTCGCCTGGCGACGTGGTTCGCTCCTCCTCATAAGGCGCGCGTCTCTCTGGCTCGTATGAACCCGCAGGGGTATATTGCACCCAGTGTGACCATCTATCACTCTGACCTGCGACTAGGTGCAAATATCTTCATGGATGAACGCGTTGTCGTTTTCCAAAGGGAGGGTGGGGGGCCGATAGAACTGGGTGACCGTGTCTACATCTACAGGGATACCATCGTTGAGACCGGCTATGGTGGCAGCCTGGTGGTAGGTGCTGAGACAAGCATCCATCCCCGCTGTCAGATAAACGCGTACAAGGTGCCCATACGGATTGGCTGCGGAGTAATGATCGCGCCGAGCTGTGCCCTCTATCCCTACGATCATGGCGTTGCGCCAGATAAACCGATCATCGCACAGCCTTTGGTTTCAAGGGGAGAGATCGTCATTGGCGATGGCGCCTGGCTGGGTGTGGGAGTCATCGTGTTGGGTGGGGTGCAGATCGGCAAGGGGGCTGTGATCGGGGCGGGCTCTGTCGTCACGAGTGACGTGCCGGATGGCGCCATCGCTGTGGGTGTGCCCGCTCACGTCATAAAGATGCGCAGCGATGTGGCTGAGTCTCATTCGCCGAGATGAACGATGATTCACGCCTCACATGTTCCTAGCCGGCTCAGAGGCCTGCAGGGTTTAGCGACGATCTTTGGAGGTTCAAGATGACTCAGGGTGCCTATCCGCTAGTCACAGTTGCAATACCCACATACAACCGCGCTGATAGCTATCTGAGATATGCGCTCGAAAGTGCGGTGAACCAAACGTATGGAAACGTCGAGGTTATCGTTTCCGATAACTGCTCGACGGATGGTACAGAACAGGTGGTGCGGGATTTTTCTGCTCCGTGCCTGAGATACTTCCGACATGCGGAGAACATAGGGGCGAACGGCAACTTCAATTTCTGTTTGGAGCAGGCCAGGGGCGACTATTTCCTGCTGCTTCCCGATGATGACTTGATCGACGAGGACTTTGTCGAGGTCTGTATGAAGGCCGCCAACTACCGTACGGATGTCGGTATCATACGGACCGGGACCCGCACCATAGACTCCAACGAAGCGGTGCTCAAAGAGAAGCTCAATCCAGTTGCGGGACTCTCAACCGCGGATTTCTTCCTAAGTTGGTTCAGGGGCGAGACAGCTCTGTACCTCTGTAGCACGCTGCTCAATACCGAGAGGTTACGGGAGATCGGTGGTCTTCACTCCAAGCACCAGCTCTTCCAGGATGGCATTGCCGAGGTCCAACTGGCGGCCCGGTTTGGTCGGGTAGACGTCCGAGATGTAAAAGCAAGTTTTCGCAGGCACGCCGCGACCAGGACCTTCGCCCATAAGGTCAGTGCCTGGTGTGAAGACTCGCTGATGTTGCTGGAGATCATGTGTGATTTGGTTCCCCAAGACAAGGCACCCTTGGTGGAGCGCGAAGGAACGCGCTACTTCGCCAGAGTCAACTACAACTTCGCCAGTAGCATCAGGTCGCCCATCGAACGCTACGCCACGTATTTCATGATCTACAGGAAGTTTGATCGTCAGTATTCCCCGTTTCGCCATTTCGTGTATGAAAAGAACCTGCGTCGCATTCGGCGGTTGGGAAGAAAGGGAAGACGAGTGCTCGCCAGAGCTCGTATGTGCAGTGTTGAACGGATCTGAGTCGACCATCGGCATCAAGCACTCCTCTCAGACATCGGGGGAAGACCAGATATGAGCGGGATCTATGGATTCGCAGCGCGCAGGGGTGTCCCTGACCCTCAGGCCATGCTCACCAGGATGCTGGAGGGCCTGCCATCCTATGGGCCCGTGGTCGAGCAGCAGTGGGTGGAACCGCAAGGTCACGTGGGCCTGGGAGCGATTCATCCTGCCCGAACCAACCAGCCCGGCCAATTCGCCCAGGATCCATCGAGTGGGGTATCGTGTGTCTTTGACGGCGTCATATACCGCGACACCCGTACGCGCCGAGGGACTCCAGTGGAGCCGAACGGGGCAGCCTTACTGCTCGAACGCTTCGTGCGGTCGGGAACCGAGTGTCTCAGTGAGATCAGCGGCAGCTTCAACGTGGCTTGGTGGGACAGTAGGGCCCGTTGCCTGGTCTTGGCCAACGACAAACTTGGCAATCGTCTCCTGTTCTACGGCCTTCGAGCGGGCAAGCTGGTCTTTGCCTCGATGGTGGCGCGGGTGATGG